>Ga0172363_10001822_pt1 | contig 17108 bp, 12 predicted proteins | sample LakKivs2_kivu2a2_FD_114541 | JGI IMG/M metagenome (GOLD analysis project Ga0172363, IMG submission 114541) | Sediment microbial communities from Lake Kivu, Rwanda - Sediment s2_kivu2a2 | ecosystem: Environmental > Aquatic > Freshwater > Lake > Sediment | place: Rwanda: Western Province, Lake... | reverse complement strand
TTCTCGAATTTTTCGGCTGTCTGTCCTGATGCAGTGTGTGCACTCACCCGGTAAATATACACTCCACGCCCGATACGGTTACCGAAATCATCCAGCCCGTCCCAGACAATAGGTTCGGTACGAAATCCGGTGGAATTGACATGCCTGTCGAATGTCCTGACCAGTTTTCCGGAAACGGTAAAAATCTGAATGAGAATATCGAGCTCAGCATTTGCCTGGTTGTGCTCGAAGAAAAAGGATGTGTTGGTAGTGAAGGGATTAGGATAATTGAGCACATGCTTCAGGATAAATTCTTCAGGATTGGTGACAATAAAATCAAGGTAGTCTTCGGCAGAGTTATTATGAATATCCCATACCTTGACCTTCAGGGAATGTGCACCCTCATCGAGGCTTTTAAACTTATAAGAGATTTTCCCCTCCTGGTAGCTGTCTGTATTGGCTTCGTAGAAATCATTGAGCACGATGGAGTTGTTGGAATTTTTATCAAGGATCGCAGTAATATCATGCCCTATGCCGTTACCGATTGTATTGATGCCGCTGCTGTCGTGCAGAAAAACCAGCAAGGTAGGCTGACGGTTGGTGATCCCTCCTGTGACAAAATTCTCATCATTCATATAGAGCCTTATCTCCGGTCCTGTCCTGTCTTCAGATACTGTTCCCGATGAGCCGCCTATTATTATCCTGCTGAACGATCCGCCGGCATCCTCTTCACTGCTGCTGGCGTATAGGCTTATTTTACCATAATCATAGTTATAGGAGATATCCTTGGGTACCATAAAGCTGAAAGTAAAAGTGCCGTTATTCACCGTTGCCTTTCCCTTGTACAGGATCCTGCTTCTCAGGCTGAAGCTGAAAGGAGTGCCTCCGTCATTTGCCAGAGTATTGACCATGTCAGCTTTATCATATACTGTAGGATACAGAATACCGTTGAAGCCGTTCAACCTGTTTCCTGACAGGTCCTGGATCTCACCGTTAATGCTCACCTTGCTCAGTGCTTTCAGTGTATCTGTCGGTCCGGCTGTACTGATGCCATTAATTGCTGTGGTAATAATCTTCTGTGAAGGTGCTGCAAGCTCTGTTGCCGGATCACCAAGAAGAGTAAAGTTCCTTTTATTAATGCCTGTCCCTGCAGCATTCTTTGTCAGCCTGATGATATCACCAAGTCTGTAATCCTTCCTGTAGGCATCTTTATTGAATACGAACTCATAGAAGCGCTGGTTAAGGGTGTGGTTCGGCCCTGAATATACCAGCCGTGTTGTTGACAGCAAAGCTATGCCGCCGCCGGAAGGATTCATGAGCACATATTCACCCGCGGAAGTTTCCTCGTAATCATCAAACCTGCTGAATTCACAGGTGGCAGTAATAAACAGGGGTAGCCTGTCTTTGTTTTCCCATTGGACAATATCATTAATGGTCAGTATCTGTTCATGGGCAAGCCCTCGTGCTCCTCCATGACCCGTATAGTTTATAATCAGCGCTCCCTTGTTTATCCTCTGGTTCAGTGCTTCATTCACCGCCGGGTACCTGTTCCCTGAAGGGGTGGCGGTCTGGTTATAAGCATCCAGGTATATTTTTGCAAGGTTAAAGTGAGGGTAATTTGTTTCCACATACCGGGCCAGTTCATCAGCCTGTGACATATGCACATTACCATCCTCATCATCACCGATAAAACAGATGATGTTACGCCAGTCGCCCATCCTGTCGGGCTGGTCATACGACACGATTTTATCTACAAGATCGACAGCCTCTTCATATGTACTGACCGGGAACCGGCCGATACCTATATCCAGCAGGCCGGAAGATCCTCCTTCATTCTCATCCAGCAACCCGAAAAAATCATCAGTGACAAAAGAAGAAACGGGACTGAGAGAATTGTCAGATTGATAGGTAAGGATGAAATTTGTATTCTGTTCACTGGCAGTCAGGTTGTCGTATGATCCATCACCAAACAGGAGCAGGTACCTGGGTATATCCGGTAAGGTTGATGCCCGCGAATAAAACATCCTGATGAAATTTCTCAGTGCGCTGACGTCGGGTTTTCCTGAGGAAAATTCATTATAGATCTGCGCGGGGGTGACCACCAGCGTGTCAAGACCATTATGGTCATGACGGGATGCAGCCAGGCGGCGCGCTTCGGTGATGAAATCAGGATGGCTGATGATAATGTAATCGGGCAGGGGCAGGCTGTGCAGATCCTGGTTGCTTACCGGTCCTGCATTATCTCCCGCCATGCCAGGAATAAGATACTGACCGCCAGTCCTGAAAGCGATGAACTCACGGAGGGTGTCGGTGGAAAGAGTAAACGTGACCTGGCCTGCTGATTCATTCAGGGTAACCTCAAGTGGTGATTCAGGATCAGTGACGTCCCATACTTTGACCGGTGTCCCTGCCGTACTGAGGATGAACCTTGAAATGTTCCCTTTACCTGCTGACCTGGTATCACGGAACTGCATCTGATCGCCTGTCATTACCAGCTTCCTCCTCACATTAAGGGTGATATAGTCGAGCCATCCCTGGGCTGATGCCGAACTTTTATTATAACGTAATCTTATGACGGGCTGGCTGCCCGCAGGCCGGAAAGTAAAGTTACGGGTCTCATCATAAGCTATGTTAGCAGTGTACTGACCAACATCTGTTTCGCGGACAGGAATGTCACCCAGTAGTGTGCCATCAGCAAATACGGAGAAAGAGGTGGGAACAGCAGCGCCCGCCAGTACACGGATCCGTAATTTTGCATCCTCTGTGATTGATATATCAGGCACATTGAAAGTAAAGTCCTGGATGGTCTGTATGTCAAAATGCTCACCGAACCATTCATTTCCCGATTTGATCAGGTTACGTTCATTAATTTCATGGTGAACATACGCATCGTACTCTGTCACCGGATTTGCCCGTGTGCCCCCTGACGGGACCTTCGTGATTTCCTTCCCTTTACCGAGATCAGCGGTGAGAAAATAATAATTGGCCTTGCTGTACCTGTGAAGTGACCTTGCAAAAAAGTCACTTGCAGTCTCGTGTTTCCACGAATGGGGTCCGCGTCCGTAAAAGAGGAGGTAGTCGCCTTCACTGAACACCCCGTCCGATCCGTTCTCAAACCGAATAGAATTTTCGGTCAGATCATCCTCACAGGATACATCATTCATCTCCGGCAGCATTCCTCTGCCGTTTCCATAAATCCTGATATTGGCAGGATTACTGAATCCCATATCCCTCAGTTGGTTATATGTGATCCGGTATACCCCGTCTTCCTCAATCCTGATCCTGTACCAGTATCCGCTTCGTAGTACTGAATGCGCTGCGAATGAGAGAGATGAGGCCGGTGAGGATGATGACTTAAGAACCTGTTTTTGTTTCAGCTTCAGGGAAAAATGCACCAGCTTTTCAACCTTTCCTGTCTGGGGATTTTTTCTGAGAGGAATAAACTGAAGCAGCAGGAATGGCTGTTTCATTGACCACGCCAACTCTGTCTGCAGACTGATCTCATCAGGAATAACCACTGATTTATCGAGCTTCTTAATATCTTCATTATCAATGACTTCAAAGGTCTTGTCATAAATCTCGACCTCTGTATCAAAATTATTTTCTATTTTTATCAGCTCATAATAATTTGGTAATAAGGTATTTAAGTCAGGATATGTGGCATTTTCAAAATCGAGGTAATAAAAACCCTGCTCTGTTTTCTGAACAGGATACCAGGCGATGGTCCTTTCGCCCGGTATTTCCTGGGAGAAAAGGCGGGAAGCAAGCAGGAGTAATGGCAGCAGGAGCGATCTCATCGGTACACGATATAGATTGACAGGAAAAGCAAAGAAAGAGAAATATTTAAAAATAAGTATGCTAACCAGACCGTTTATTTTCACAACATGTAAACGGATTGGTAAAATTATTATTGTCGGTTTGAGGGCTGATTATTAGCCGGGTTCTTACATCTGTATGGCAGGGATGGCAGGGCTGGGAGAATATTCATGTAACCATTTCAGGTTTAAGTACGTAACAAGGTAAATTTTAAGTCAGATTCCGAATATATATTGAAAGGTTTTCTGGCCACCGGTTTGTTGATCTTAACGGCACTGGGTGATCTGTGTGCCCAGGATCCTCTGTTTTCGCAGTACAATGCCAGTCCGTTATTTCTGAATCCTGCATTTGCGGGCACATCTGATTTTAAGAGAATATCTCTTAGCTATCGCAACCAGAATCCCGCTATGGGATCCAGTTATGTTACCTATTATGCCTCCTATGATCAGTATGTTAATCTTTTCCAGGGAGGTATAGGCTTTAATGTCATGCAGGACATACAGCAGGATGGTGTTTTCCGGCTTCTTTCCCTGGATGCAATATATACCTACCATCTTGTGGTCAATCCGGGGCTGACGGTCAGTGGCGGGATACAGGCTTCTTATTCACACAGGTCCATGCAGACAGCCGTACTTAGATTTCCTGATGGAGTGGATCCTTCCATGCCGGATCCTTTAGGTAAGGATTATATTGGTCAGAGCGATAATAACCTCGATGACCACAGGGGTTATCCTGATGTTGCCGTCGGATTCCTGGGCATTTCCCGCTCCTCATACCTTGGGTTTGCAGCGCACCATCTTAATATGCCGGATATGTCATTTCAATCCAACAGAAGGATGTCTCTTCCCTGGAAGATTACGGTTCATGGAGGCACCGTTATTTCCCTGTATGAAAGGAGGTTTGGCAGGGAAGCCCTGCGGCTGAATCCCGGGGCTGTCCTGATTTACCAGGGGGGCCACAGCCAGTTCAACTATGGTGTGGATGTATGGGCAGGAAACTTATTTATAGGTATATGGGCAAGACAAAACCTTCCTCTTACTGTCAGTTCAATGGTTATCACGGGAGGTTACTCGGGTGATCATTTCAGGGTGGGCTATAGCTATGATTTTAACATACACAGTTCATACAGGGCCGTAATGAACTCAGGGGCACACGAGTTAAGCTTTTCTCTGAAACTGGGTCGAGAAAGTAAACAAAGCATGAAGCGGAAAGCAATAAAATTCCCTATTTTTTAGTTATTTTTGAGAAAGTCTGCTTATCAGATACGAAAAAATAATTTATATTTGAAGATTAATTGAATCAAAAACCTAAGCACCATGAGAAACACAGGTAAGTTTCTTCCATTCCTGCTTACAGTATTTTTCCTGTTATATTCATGTGGGGGGCGTGATATAACACAAACAGGGGATAACTCCTCCACAACGGGATGGAAGTATAATAATTCTGATTGGGGCGGATTTGAGGTTGTGCAGAAATATGAACAGGAAACCGGTCCGGGCCTTGTCTTTATTGAAGGTGGTACATTTACCATGGGCCGTACCGAGCAGGATGTAATGTACGACTGGAACAATGTGCCCAGGAGAGTCACGCTGACCTCTTTCTATATGGATGAGACCGAAGTACGGAATGTCGATTACCGAGAGTACCTGTACTGGTTATCCAGGGTCTTTATTGAAATGCCCGAGGTTTATCGTGCTGCACTACCTGACACACTTGTCTGGCTTGACCCGCTGGCCTATAATGAACCAATGGTTGAGTATTACCTGAGGCACCCTGCTTATAACGAATATCCGGTTGTGGGTGTCAGCAATCTTCAGGCACAGGATTATTGCCTGTGGCGTACCGACCGTGTGAATGAAGGTATACTTATCAGGGAAGGCATCCTCCTTCTTGATCCTGCAGGGCAGCTGGGAGCCGATCATTTCAATACAGATGCTTACCTTGCCGGACAGTACATCGGGCTTGTTGGTGAGAACCTGCCAAGCCTGAGGCCTACTAACCCGAGCGAAACACCGGATAATCAACCCAGCACTGATCCCAGTGGTGAGGGCCGCCCTGTTAAACTTGAAGATGGGCTCCTTCTTCCCAAATATAAACTTCCGACAGAAGCCGAATGGGAATTCGCAGCCCTCGGTCTGATAGGCAATACATTTGAAGAAAGACTTTGGGAACGCAGGATATACCCGTGGAATGGTCATCACCTCAGGAATGATTCACAGAAATACCTGGGAGAATTCAGGGCAAACTTCGTCCGCGGCAATGGTGACTATATGGGTATGGCAGGTGGTCTGAATGATAATGCTGCCATAACAGCACCGGTTTACTCATTCTGGCCCAACGATTATGGCCTCTATTGTATGGCAGGAAACGTTAATGAATGGGTACTGGATGTGTACAGACCAATGTCGTCAGAGGATGTGTCAGGATTAGACCCATACAGGGGTAATGTTTTCAAAACGCTTGACAGGGATCCGACTACAGGTGAAGTGTTACCGAAAGACAAATATGGCAATCTCCAGTACCGTGATCTGGGGGCCCAGGATGTGCAAGAATACACGCAGAATTACAGGAAAGCAGATTATATCGATTTTCTTGACGGGGATCAGACATCAAGCATTTATTACTCAGAAACCACCACCGATTCTACCAAAATGATGTATTCCCAGTATGCAAAAGACTTTACATCCCTCGTCAATAACAGGGCCAGGGTTTATAAAGGAGGATCCTGGAAAGACCGTGCCTACTATCTGAGCCCCGGAAACAGAAGATTCCTGGATGAAAAAGCTTCACGTGATGACCTGGGGTTCCGCTGTTCCATGACAAGGGTGGGACGTACTACAGGCATGTAAATTCTGAAACATCTGCACTATCCTTTCTGACACAAGGGAATAAGGGCAATAATAAAATAACCGGAAAACCTCATTAGCAATAATGAGGTTTTTTTTTGATGGTGTTTACCTGGATATCCGTATTACTTTTTATTCATTCATTTATCACTGATTAATGGTTTAACCCTAAAATTCTCCCGTGGAAATATCAGCACTTTATGAGGCATTCCTGAGATACCCCCTGGCAGTGACCGATTCCCGTGCTGCCGTTCCCGGTTCCCTTTTTTTTGCACTTAAAGGAGCACGGTTTGACGGGAACAGGTTCGCAGCAGAAGCACTCTGCAAAGGATCTGTTATGGCGGTCATTGATGACCCCTCGTACAGGAAGGATGAGCGATATGTCCTTGTGGATAATGTGCTGGATTCCCTGCAAAAGCTGGCGGTATTTCACAGGAAGCAGATGAAGGCCCGGATAATTGCCGTCACAGGAACCAACGGGAAGACAACAACAAAGGAACTGATAAAGGCATGCCTCTCAAAAAGGTATCATGCAGCAGGCACAGAAGGTAACCTGAATAATCATATCGGCGTCCCCCTCACGCTGCTGCGACTGAAATATAATGATGAAACGGCTGTAATAGAAATAGGAGCAAACCACCCCCAGGAGATAACCATGCTGTGTAATATTGCTGATCCTGATGACGGCATCATTACCAATATAGGAAGGGCCCACATCGAAGGATTCGGCTCTTTTGAAGGAGTCAGAAAGGCAAAGGGAGAGCTCTATGACTATCTGGCCGGGCGACGCAAAACGATTTTTGTGAACGGAAACGATCCTGTACTGGCACAAATGGCTGTCAGTTTTCCGGGAAACGTGTTTTACTATGGTGATCACAGGAACACTGTTGTCTCGGGAAAGGTGATCAAAATGGACCCATTCATGAGTTTTGATCTTTTTTTCCCCGGAAAGGAGATCCTCAGGGTCAATACACAAATCACTGGGCGCTATAATTTTGACAATTTCCTGGCCGCCGCATGCATCAGTACCGTATTTAATGTTTCACAAACTGACATCTTACAGGCATTTGAAACATATAAGCCTGGCAATATGAGGTCTCAGTTGCTTGAAACACAATCGAATTTAGTATTCCTTGACAGCTATAATGCTAATCCCAGCAGTGTCGGGGCAGCTGTCGCAAGTTTTGTTGAACTTCCGGCAACCTGCCGGGTGATTATCCTGGGCGAAATGCTTGAGCTTGGCTCTCACTCGGTCAGTGAGCATAAAGCTATCCTCAGGCTGATAGATACCTGTGATGTCAACCATGTATTCCTGGTCGGACCGGTCTTTAAAAAAATGAAAGTTTCCGGGAAATATTCGCTTTTCAATGATTCGGATGAGCTGGCAGTATACCTGAGGGAACATCCTGTCGCAGGCTCCTCAATCCTGGTAAAAGGTTCGCGCCTGATGGCACTTGAAAAGGTTGTACCTTTTCTGTGACACTCATCAATAAAAAGTTTAGCTTTTAACCGGCGACAGTTTGCTGAATGTTCTTATACCTCTGATATAAAACTGGTAGACAATACTTTTTGGAAATAAAAGTTCTGTTTTATAGTGCCTGATCACTTTTTTTGTCTCTTTCCTTTTTCTGTTTATACTGGCAGGATACGCCATTATAGACAGGTGAGCCCTGATGACAGCATAACATTCACTGAATTCAGCTTTTACCAAAAAGAAAAATACAGATATCCAGTCGAGCAGGATCCTTGCCGCAAGGATCCTGAAAAGGCCTGAAGGAGGAAGGTTCTTGTATAGAAGGATAAAATTATTCCTGAAATTCAGGAAGGTTTTACGGTGATTTTTCTTCGGAAGGGTAGCTCCTCCGATATGAAAAACGGTAGAAGTATGACAGTAAAATATCCGGTATCCCATATTCTGCATTCTCCAGCAAAGATCAATCTCTTCCATATGTGCAAAGAAGAAATTATCCAGCCCGCCAGCGGCATGGTACACGTCTCCCCTGACAAGCATGCAGGCTCCTGAAGCCCAGAATACCTCCCCGGAGTTGTCATATTGACCGGTATCTTTCTCGATGACATTGAAGATTCGCCCGCGACAGAAGGGGTAGCCAAACCTGTCGAGGAATCCTCCTGCAGCACCGGCATGCTCAAAATAATCCCTGTTGTGCCATGACCTGATGCGCGGCATAACTGCAGCAATGTCGTTGTTATCTTTTGCCATCTTCAGCAGCGGTTCAAACCACTGCGCAGTCACCTCCACGTCTGAGTTCAGAAGTACATAAAAAGTATAGTCAAGCTTCTGCAGTGCCCGGTTATATCCCTCGGCAAATCCATAATTCTGCTCGTGTACTATCAGCCTGATGCCGGGGAAGTTGTTACGTAAATAGTCGACAGATCCATCAGATGAACCATTGTCAGCAATTATGATATCTGCCAGGTACGGGTCAGTAAATCTGATCAGCACGGGCAGAAACTGTTCAAGGAGGTGCCTGCCATTCCAGTTTAATATAACAATGCCGGTTTCAGCCATGATTCCGTCAGATATTCCTATTGTATAAGTACCTGTTCCTGTATCATCATCCTGTTGATAAGGTCAAGGAATTCATTATAGATGTTCTCATTGCAACCGATGAATTCCTCCCCGTACATCCAGTTGTTCCCTCCCGAAAAATCACATATGCGTCCACCGGCACGCTCAAGGATCAATGCACCGGCAGCCACATCCCAGGGATGTAAACCATACTCATAAAACGCCTCGAGTCTGCCGCAGGCAACATAAGCTATATCTGTAGCTGCCGATCCGAGCCTGCGGATGCCGTGGGAGTTCTTCAGGAAATATTTGAAGGACTGCATGAACGGTCCGATACGGGCAAAGTTCGTATATGGAAATCCTGTTGCGATCAGTGACTGGCTGACAGTTTCAGTACTGCTTACCCGTATAGCATTGCCGTTCAGGTATGCTTTGCTGTCTTTCCAGGCATAAAAGCATTCACCGGCTGTCAGCTCATAAACAACACCCAGTATTGTTTCCTCACCATCGAGGAGTGCAATGCTTATTGCATATGGCGGGAAGCCGTGTATAAAGTTTGTCGTCCCGTCAAGAGGATCAATAACCCAGTTATAACGTTCTCCGCGGATATCGGTTGTTCCTTCTTCTGCTATGAAACCTGATCCGGGAAGGAGTATCTGAAGGCCGCTGACAATCCTTTCCTCAGCGCCCGTATCCACATACGTAACGTAGTTATGTAATCCTTTGGACCGGATACTGTCCAGGGATAACTTACGCTGTTCATCTTTTATGAATCCTGCTGTATTAATGGCCAGTTCCTGCACATCTGCACACAATCTTTCCAAGCTCATGGGGAGAACATTATATATCCTAAAACTTACCCGTCTGGCTGTATCTCGAGTACATCTTGTACAGTTCAAGTTGTGACTGGAATTTGCGTCCGGCATTTCTCTCTTTATAAGGATTATCCTGTTCCTGGTTAATTATCCGGGCTTTCACATTATCCCTGAGCTGCATCTCGAAGATCTTTTTTATCTCCATCTGGATATCTCTGGCATATATAGGGCAGGCTACCTCAATGCGGTTGTCAAGGTTCCTTGGCATCCAGTCAGCCGAGGAGATATAATACATTTCGTTGCCACCGTTGCAAAAAATATAGAGGCGGGAGTGTTCGAGGAACTTATCGACAATACTTATCACTTCAATATTTTCACTCAGCTGGGGTACTCCTGGAATCAGGGAGCACATACCCCTGATGACTGCCTTGATCTTTACTCCTGCATTGTTTGCCTGGTATAGTTTTTTGATCATATCCGTATCAACCAGGCTGTTGAACTTCAAGAGCATGTATGCTTCCTTACCCGCCCTGGCATTCCTTATCTCATTATCGATCAGAGAATATATCCGGTTTCTCATATTCAGAGGAGAGACAGACAGATGCTTGTATTTGTAGGTTTTATATGTGGCATCAAAGAATTTGAAGATTTTATACACTTCATCGGTAATACGGGGATCAGCGGTGAACAGGTGCATGTCGGAATAAACATTTGCGGTGCTTTCGTTGAAATTGCCCGTTCCAACTGCAGCAATGTCAATCCTTTCCTTATTTTCTGTCAGGCTGATAAGGGTAAGCTTGCTATGAACCTTTAATCCCGGCATTCCGAAAATGACCTTGGCACCGGCTTCCTCCAGCCTCTTTGACCAGTAAATATTCGCATTCTCGTCGAAGCGTGCCTGCAGCTCAATAATGACTGTGACCTTTTTCCCGTTCATTGCAGCATTAGACAGGGCATTGATCACCCTTGAATCTCTTGCCACACGGTACAGGGTAACCTTTATGGAGTTCACCCTGGGATCGATTGCCGCTTCACGGAGCAGATTGATGTAGTGGTCAAATTTCTGATACGGTACATGAATGAAAAGATCCTTTTTCCTGATCTCTGCTATTTTACTTTCATGCGGCTTGAGTATCGGATGAGGAACAGGAGGAGTTTCCCTGTAGACAAGACTCTTGCTGCCCAGATTGGGGAATTGCATATAATCCTTGAAATTATGATAACGCCCTCCCGGGATAAGGTTGTCTTCTTCATCAAGGTTAAGGTTCATCTTAAGATAATTCAGCAGGTCGGCAGGCATACTGCTGTCATAAACAAAACGGACAGGCTGGCCTTTTTTCCGGTCACTGACGCTCGCAGCTATCTTTTCCAGGAAGCTCTTTGACAAGTCATTATCAATATCCAGCTCAGCATCACGTGTGAGTTTGAACGTATAGGCCTCATGACGGTCGAAGTGAAATGTTGAGAACACGTCGTCGAGGCAATACCTGATCACATCGTCCAGGAGGATGATGTATTTTTTTCTCTGTACCGAGGGCAGAACGACAAACCTGGTGATCACCTCGCTGGGTATCTCAATAATGGCGTATTCAGGCCTGGCCTCGCTGAGAATACTGATCATTTTAATGGCAAGGTAGATCGACTTGTCTTTGATGGCAGGAAACTTATTGAGGCTATGCAGCATGATCGGGTTAATAACCGATAATACTTTTTCCTGGAAGAATTGTCTCACATATGCAGCCTGCTCATAGTTCAGCTGGTTCTCATTGATGATATAGATTTGATGCCTGGCAAGATCCTTGATCAGGCCGGCATAGACTTTTTCAAACTTGTTCCCGATATCAATGACCTTCTGCTGGATCTGGTTCAGTACCTTTTTGGGCTTTTCCTTGTTCTTGATACCGGTGGATTTTTCCACATCGATCATACGCTTAATGGTTGCCACCCTTACCTTGAAGAATTCATCCTGGTTGTTGGAGAATATTCCCAGGAACCGGAAACGTTCGACAAGAGGCACGTTGGGATCTGCTGCTTCCTGCAGCACCCTCTCATTGAAAGACAGCCAGCTTATTTCACGGTTTATTATTTTCTTTTCTATGGACATCCGTAATACTTGTTCAGCAGGACGGTAAATTGATCCATCCTGCTTTTTACAAATGTAATAAATTAATTGATAATTATTTATAGATGTTTCGGATAGTCAAATACTTCCTCATCAGGTTTGGTTCTGTCAATTTCCTTCCATTTCAATGCTGGAAAGGACAGGCTGACGATGCCTGCTGTCGGTATGTTTTCTATCCCATGAATCAGGAATCGGTTTGCCAGGACAGTGAAAGCAGGGTTATGGCCGAAGAGCATGAGGCTGGAGAACCGGTCATCGGTGGATCTGATGATCTGCACCAGCTCATCCACGTTGCCCATATAGAACGATTCGTTTATCTGAAGGATCGACGCGGGTAGTTTCATTACACGAAGAAAGATGAGGGTGGTGGACAGGGCACGCACAGCCGGGCTGCTGATCATCAGGTCAGGGATGACACCCCTGTCCGACAGGCGTTGGGCCATCAGGTAAGCAGTGGCAACGCCTCGTTCATTAAGCGGACGGTCAATATCGGCAATGCCCCCGGTATCCCAGCTGGATTTGCCATGCCTGGCGATGTGAAGCTGTTTCATAGAAAATTTAGTTCAAGGTTTATCCTGTGAAATGCGTAGCAATTTTGCTTGCAAAATTATTTCACAGGGTGAAGAGTTCCTGGTTCCAAGTTCCTGGTTCCTGGTTCTTCTTCTTCCTAAAAGCCTTCTTCCGACTCACTACTCACGACTCACGACTCACGCTTTAAAGCAGGCTACTGGCCAGGTCGGCGAGATAACTGCGCTCTCCCTTTACCAGGTTGACATGGGCAAACACATTCTGCCCCTTCATCTTGTCGGACAGGTATGACAGGCCATTTGACCGTGAATCAAGATAAGGCGAATCAATCTGTTCAATATCTCCTGTGAAAACCATTTTTGTTCCTTCTCCGGCCCTGGTGATGATGGTCTTCACTTCATGTGGCGTCAGGTTCTGTGCTTCATCAACGATGAAAAAGACCCTTGAGAGGCTTCGTCCCCTGATATATGCCAGGGGGGTGATGACGAGCTTTTCGGTTTGCAGCATCTCGTCAATCTTTGCGTATTCCTGGCTCTGCTGGCTGAATTTATGCTTGATGACCGACAGGTTATCGAACAAGGGTTGTATGTAAGGTTCAAGCTTCTCCTTGACATCTCCGGGAAGGAATCCCATATCCCTGTTGGCCAGGGAAATGACCGGGCGCGCCAGGAAAATCTGTGTGTATAGCTTTCTCTGGTACAGGGCAGCAGCAAGGGCGAGAAGGGTTTTGCCTGTACCGGCTTTACCGGTAAGTGAAACAAGCTGTATCTCAGGCCTGATGAGGGCATCAATGGCAAAAGTCTGTTCAGCATTCCTTGGTTCAATACCATAGGTTTTTATCTTCTCGACCCTGTTGATCATCCTGTTGAAAGGATCATAATGGGCTAAGGCACTGGATTTACCATTCTTCATGATGAAATACTGGTGAGCCTGGGGTAGCTCAGGCAGCTTGAACTGGGTAACAGGTATGCCTTCGTATTGCTGGTAGAGCTTGGTGATAAGCTTCGAATTTACTGATTCCAGTTCGGTGATACCTTTATACAGGTCATCAATGTTGACTACCTTGTCATTTTTATAGTCCTGCGCCATTATACCGATAGACTTGGCTTTGAGTCTGAGGTTAATGTCTTTGGAGATCAGGACTGTGTTTCCCTCTTTATTTTTCAGGCTGATATACTCAGCGATGGCCAGGATCCTGTGATCAGATGTGTCTTCAGGGAAGGATTGACTGAGTGTCTCTGAAAAAGGCTTACCTGTTTCAATGGAAAGGTTACCCAATCCCGTACCCAGAGAGATGCCCCCGTTAAAAAGATCATCACCCGAGAGCTTGTCGAGCTCACGGGTGAATTCACGGGCATGAAAATTGATCTGGTCGTTTCCTTTCTTAAACTTATCCAGTTCCTCCAGGACGGTGATCGGGATTACAATATCGTTCTCTTCGAAATTATAAATACATTTGTAATCGTGCAAAAGAACATTAGTGTCCAGCACAAAAGTTTTTCTTACTTTCCTGGGCATTAAAATCAGGTATTTGAAGAAGCCACACGAATATCCGTGGATTATAAAAATACGGATATTTACCTTTAATAACCTGTGCAATTAATGTTCATAACCTGTTAATCGTCTATACATGGAACAGCAGGCAAATCCGGTAATCCGGTCACTGATAGAGCGAAGAAGCATCAGACACTATACCCGGCAGGTTGTTGAAAAGTCAAAAATAAACTTATTGTTAATATCGGCCATGTATGCTCCATCGGCAAGGAATGAGCAGCCGTGGCATTTTATAGTGATAGAAGAGAGGCATCTGCTTGACCTTATTCCTGGAGTGCACCCATATTCGGCGATGCTTAAGGAGGCAGCTCTTGCCATCCTTGTATGCGGTGATGAAAAACTGGAAACCAGCAAAGGATACTGGCCTGTGGACTGTGCAGCAGCAACCCAGAACATGCTGCTTGCTGCACATGCACTCAACCTTGGTGCGGTATGGCTGGGTGTTTATCCACGCCGGGAACGACAGGAAGGAATAAGAAAGATATTTGACCTGCCCCCTCATATTCATCCGTTCTCCCTCGTATCCATAGGATACCCTGATGAACAGAAACCTGTTCCTGACAGGTACAGGGAAGAAAGGGTGCACTGGAACAAATGGTAATAAGAGTACAAACTTGAACTACGATCAGACACTAGCATACCTTTATTCCAGGCTCCCTGTATTCGAGCAGATAGGTGCGGCGGCATACAAGGACAACCTTGATAATACAGTGCTCCTTGACAGGCGCCTGGATCATCCACATAAAAATTTTGACAGCATACATGTCGCCGGTACAAACGGGAAAGGTTCAGTGACACATATGCTGGCGGCAGTGCTTCAGGAAGCAGGCTTCCGGACGGGGCTGTTCACCTCCCCCCATATGAAGGATTTCAGGGAAAGGATACGTGTGAATGGTAAATGTATCAGCAAGGAGGCGGTCATCGGATTTACTGCAGGAATGAAGGATCTTATTGAAGAGATACATCCTTCATTTTTCGAGATCGCCACAGCAATGGCATTCGATTATTTTGCTGCCGGCAAGGTTGAGATTGCTGTGATTGAAACAGGCATGGGCGGCCGCCTGGATTCTACGAACATAATAACACCCCTCGTATCGGTCATCACCAATATAGGGCTTGACCATACCCGGTTCCTGGGAAATTCTATCCGCCAGATAGCTGTCGAAAAGGCCGGGATCATCAAATATGGAGTGCCGGTGGTGATAGGCCAGACACAAGCTGAGACAAAGGAGGTGTTTGCACAGACTGCCGGGGAAAAGAATGCACCCCTTATTATTGCAGACCAGGTTTTCTCTGCTCATGATGCAAGAATTACGTCCGGAGGTCATCTGCTTCTGGATATCTCGAACAAGGGGAAGCTGCAGTATAAGAGACTGTCATGTGAACTGCCCGGAATGTACCAGCAAAAGAATATAGTAACTGTCATGGCAGTTCTTGATGAGTTGAAGAAACAGGGTGTTATGATCACCCGTCAGGCTGTCAGGTCAGGGATCAGTAAGGTAAAAAAACTGACAGGTCTGCGCGGCAGGTGGGACGTTATCGGGCGCCATCCGCTGATCGTCTGTGACACGGCACACAATGAGGATGGATTGTCGGTTGTGATCAGCCAGGCTGCTATGACAGACCGCAGACAACTTCATATCGTTTTTGGTATGGTCAATGATAAAGACACGGAGGGGATATTAAAGCAGTTACCTGCAGATGCCACATATTATTTCACCCAGGCAGGGATACCCAGGGCACTCGACAGATATAAACTGGCCTCCCTTGCAACAGATGCCGGACTGAAAGGAGAGGTATATGGTACTCCGGGGGAGGCATTGAAGGCAGCAAGGAACCTTGCAGCACCTGAGGATATGATACTTGTCACGGGAAGCACTTTTATCGTTGCGGAAATACTATAAAAGAACGTGAATCGTGAGTAGTGAGTAACAAGAATTGTTTTCATGTTGCGTGTTAGCGTGTTACGGGTTTCAAAATATTATATCAGTACATCTTTTCTTAACACGCGAACCCGTAAACCCGTCAACACGTAACGATTAATACTTTGAACCTGGAACCCCGCCCGAACGTACCCTGCTCCTCCAGTTGGCGGATCAGGCAGGCGTTCGGTACGGGCGGGCTTGAACCAGGAACCTTCTACCATGGCGATCAGTATCCGTTTTATTATTAACTTCACTTAATTAATCTTCATGAACATGTCTTTACATAAGTTCAGTCGCCGCAAGTTTATTGAAAGATCTTCACTGGGCTTTGTCGGGACAGCTCTCGCAACCACCACCCGGGCGATAAAACCTTTATCCGGCCAGGCAGATGATAAACAGGAACCACATATCCGGGAGTTCCGTACCCTTGGCCGCACGGGATTCAGCGTCTCGGACATCAGCTGCGGCGCCCCTTCAAATGAAGCGGTTCTGAAAGTACTGCTTGATTCAGGAGTCAATTTTATTGATACCGGTGAGCAATATGGTAATGGCAACAATGAAATAATGATCGGGAAGGTAATTAAGGATTATGAGAGGAAGAACCTGTTTATCATGGATATGATCTATACCGAAACGAACTATGGAACCAGGGAAGAGGTGCTTGAAAGGGTAAGAAAAGCTATTGAACGCCTGGGAACTGATTATATTGACTGCCTTGCTATCCATGGTGCAGAGAATTCAAGGATTATCAAAGATGAGGCCTTTCATGCTGCCGCACTCCAGTTGAAACAGGAAGGAAGGGTAAAATATGTCGGTGTCTCCTGCCATGGGAATAACTGGCTTCTCAGCCCGGAAGAAAATCTTGAAAAAGTATTGATGGCTGCGGTTGATGACGGACGGTTTGATGTGTTCCTGCTGGCCTATAATTTCGTCAATTCAGATATGGCCGAAGAGGTGATGGATGCCTGTGACAAAAAGGGTATCGGTACAGCA
>Ga0172363_10001820_pt1 | contig 17141 bp, 15 predicted proteins | sample LakKivs2_kivu2a2_FD_114541 | JGI IMG/M metagenome (GOLD analysis project Ga0172363, IMG submission 114541) | Sediment microbial communities from Lake Kivu, Rwanda - Sediment s2_kivu2a2 | ecosystem: Environmental > Aquatic > Freshwater > Lake > Sediment | place: Rwanda: Western Province, Lake... | reverse complement strand
TTTGCGGCTCGTGTGGGCAACCGGTGGGAATGGATAGGTTAGAAAAAGAACCTTCAGCCACCAGATGTGTTGATTGCCAAGCAAAGATGGAAGGAGTGCAGCATGGCCGGCGGCAGTAGGTACATAAAAGAGGAAAACGTTTGCCCTGTCTGTGGGGGCAAACTCCTGGACGGAGTTTGCTATCGACCTCGTTGTCCGGCAAACCCGGAAAGGACAATCCTTGATTATGAACAACCCGCTATAGATCCTGAAAGTTCCGAGGAAGAAAAGGAGACTACCGACTAAAACACATGGGGCGTAGCTCAAATGGAAGAGCAGTCCGATTGAATCGGACCGGTGCAGGTTCGAATCCTGCCGTCCCAATTTCCTACCTCTCGTTTCGTTTGCGGCTGTCGTCCAATTGGCAGGACTCTGGAGTAGATAATCTCCAAGGTGCCAATAGCATTCCACCTCGGAGGTGGAACAGATACGCCACCTTGGAGAAAAGTCTCCATATAAGGGTTCAAATCCCTTCAGCCGCCTTCCGGCCAGTAGCCAAGCGCAAGGCGCTCCGTAATCATTCGGAGAGATGGAGGTTCAACTCCTCCCTGGCCGGCCTCCCGCAACTCAGGACATATTGCACATCAAATCGATGTCAAACCACCCTGAGTTGCGGGAATTAAACTTCTCTCTTCCCCAAGGTGCCAATAGCATTCCACCTCGGAGGTGGAACAGATACGCCACCTTGGAGTAACAGATCAAATTTTGATGAAATAAAGGGAAATTAACTTTCCAACTGAAGATTTTTTAACTGCTCTAATCTCCTCTGGTAATCTGCCTGGTCAAAAACAAATTCCTTATATTTGGAGCCTGATTTAAAATTTGACAAAATAATCTCTTTCTCACAAAAACCTTTTAAGTTTGGGTTCAAATACTCTTCAAAAGATGAATAAGGGTAATTTGCTGTTTCTTTTAAGTTCTTTACAACATAAGAAGTATAGGGATTTAGGTGAATGTAACGAGAGACATGAAGTAATTGCTCATCACTCTCAACTAAAACCGCTTTAAATTTTCCTTGAAATAAAGAACCTTTTCTTTCATTCTTTGTGTTGAAATAGCGAGTATAACTATTGGTCAAATTGCTCATAAAAAGAGAGATTCCCTTATCTCCAACTTGTTTTAAGAGTAAATGGACGTGGTTTGACATCAAACAATAAGCCAATATTTCCACTAAAAACTTTTTCTTTTTCATCAACTCATTCAAAATTTCTTGCCTTTGATTTGAAGATAATGTTAAAAAACGGGAATATTTTAAAGGCAAATTCTTATTTTGATAATAAAGAAAAGTTTCTAAAAATCTTTGATAATCTCTTTTGCTTAAAAAGACTGGTTGAGAACCAGAACCTCTGTTTATAACATGATATATTTGTCCATCAACTAAAGGCAGCATTCTCCCTGGCATAATTCAATAATGCCACCAATTCTCCAAGGTGTCAATAGCATTCCACCTCGGAGGTGGAACAGATACGCCACCTTGGGAAAAGGATTATTTTGGTTTTCGCCAGGAAGCAAAATTACATTTGGGGTAATTACTACAACCGTAGAATCCTTTCCCTTTTTTTGTCTTTTTATAGACCACTTCTCCCCCACACTTTGGACACTTAAGCCCGGTTTTAGCAATATAAGGAGCACGGTAATCACAGGCAGGAAATCTCGAACAAGACAAAAATTTGCCAAATCTCCCAACCCTAATAACCACTTGACCTTGGCCACATTTTGGACATTTCTCACCTGTAGTTTCTGTTTCCACTGCTACTCTTTCTGCCACCCGACTCACTCCAATTAATTTTAGATTAAATGGTTCATAAAATTCTCTGACAACCGGTACCCACTCTTGTTTACCATTTGCAATCTCATCCAAATCATCCTCCATATGGGCCGTAAATTGATAGTCAAAAACATCAGGAAAATATTCCAATAAAAAATCATTGACAGCAAAACCCAAATTTGTCGGAACAAAATTTTTCTCTTTTTTCTCTACATACATTCTTTCTAAAATAGTAGAAATTGTTGGCGCATAAGTAGAAGGCCGGCCAATGCCTAACTCCTCTAAAGTTTTGATCAAAGAGGCTTCATTGAATCTTGGTGGGGGCTGAGTAAATTTCTGGATTGGATTAAGTTTTTGCAGTTCTAAAGCATCACCTTTGGTAAGTGGCGGCAACTGTTCTGGTTGCTCATTAATCGCGAATCTATGCGAATTATCAAGCGAATCAATGCGAATTCCTGTTTTCGCAGTTTCCCCATTTCCCTTGTCATATAAAATCTTCCAGCCATTAAATTTCTCAACTTCCCCTCTTGCTTCCAAAGTATAAATGTTTATTTGACCAATAGCGTTAATATCCACCCTTGTCTCCTCCACAATCGCTTCCTTCATTTGACAGGCGACAAATCTTTTCCAAATCAAATCATATAATCGTTCTTCGTCTTCTCTCATTTTTAATTTTTCTCCGCCAGCTGGCGGATTAATTTTTAATTTGATGTCTGTAGGACGAATGGCTTCATGAGCTTCCTGGGCGACTTTGGATTTAGTTTTATAAATTCTTGCTGCTTCCGGCAAATATTTCTCACTATATTGCTGATTTATAAACTCCCGACATTTATTCACTGCCTCCCAAGCCAAATTAGTGGAATCGGTTCGATGATAAGTAATCAAGCCCTGCTCATATAAATCTTGAGCAACCTGCATGGTTTTTTTGGAGGACCAACCTAAGCGATTAGCGGCTGTTTGTTGTAAAGTAGAAGTTGTAAATGGAGCTGGGGGGAATCTTTTGGCATCCTTTTTTTCCACTCCACCAATCTCAAAACCAGCTTTCTCTAGCTCTGCTACTACTTCATCTGCTTGAATTCTGTTTTGAATTTCAATTTTATTGCCATTTTTTTTAACCAGCAAGGCAGTGAAAATCGGAGCATTTGGCAATTTTCCGCCCAAATATTTTCGCAATTGGGCAAAAATTTGCCAATATTCCTTGGGAACAAATTTCTCAATTTCCCTTTCTCTTTCGACAATCAATCTCACTGCCACTGTCTGAACTCGGCCGGCTGATAAGCCTTTTCTCACTTTGTACCACAAAAGAGGCGAAAGTTTATAACCAACAATTCTGTCCAAAATTCTTCTGGCCTGCTGAGCATTGACCAAGGCCATATTAATTTGACCAGGATGAGCTAAGGCTTCGCCAATGGCATGTTTGGTAATTTCATGGAAAGTGATCCGGAATAAAGAAGTATCACGAGAATCAAGTGTATCACGGGTACCACGAGAATTTTCTGCCCGTGGTACTCGTGGTACTTTCTCTTCCCGTGGTACTCTCAACAGTTGGCTCACGTGCCAGGCAATCGCTTCACCTTCCCGATCCGGATCAGTGGCTAAATAAATTTTTTCCGCTTTTTTGGCTGTTTCTTGAATATTTTTAACAGTTTCTTCCTTGCCTTTAATTAAAACGTAATCAGGAGTAAAATCATGAGAAGTGTCTACTCCAAATTTTCTTTCTGGTAAATCCCGAATATGGCCCATTGAGGCTAAAATTTTATAGCCCTCTCCTAAAAATTTAGACAAGGTCTTAGACTTGGTCGGTGACTCAACAATAATTAAATTCATCTTAGTAAATTAAAAATTCAAAATTTAAAATGCAAAATGACAATGTAAAATGCAAAAATTTTAGGTTTTGGTTTATCGTTTTGATTTTTGATTTTTACATTTTATATTACCAAAGAATACACTCCATTATAGTTCTTAATCAACCCCCTAATTTCCATTATAGAAAGTAAACTACCAACCTTACCGCTGTCAAGACCAGATTTTCTTATAATATCATCAATTCCCAAATCTCCTTCCTTTAAAATTTCCAAAATCTTTTTCTCATCTTCAGTTAATTCCATTCCCGTGGTACCCGTGGTACTTTTTCTTCCCGTGGCACCTCTAATTCCCAATTCTTCAAGTATATCTTCTACTCCCGTCACTAATTTGGCTCCTTTTTTAATCAATTCGGCGGTTCCTTTGGACATTGGTGAGGTGATCGGCCCAGGGACAGCAAAAACCTCCCTTCCTTGTTCGGCCGCGTGTGAGGCAGTAATTAATGAACCACTATCTTCGGCCGCCTCGGTTACCATCACCCCTAATGACAAACCGCTAATAATTCTGTTTCTGGCCGGAAAATTTCCCGGTACTGCGTCCATTCCTAAAGGAAACTCGGAGATGACCGCCCCGCCGCTTTTAATAATTTCTTCTATCAAGCCCTTGTGTTCCGGTGGATAAACTTTATCCAATCCACATCCCAAAACACCAATCGTTAAACCCTTATTATAAATAGTATGTTTATGAGCAATCGCATCAATGCCTCTGGCTAATCCGGAGACAATCACTAAACCATTAGCCACCAATCCTTCAACCATCATTTCCGTCACTTTTCTTCCATAAGCCGTTGGCAATCTCGTTCCCACCACCGCCACCGCTTTCTTCTCAAATATTGACGCGGACTGAAGTTCGCTACTACTTTTCTCTGTATTAGCAGACTTTAGTCTGCGCTTTACGTAAATTACTGGTGGGTAATCTTGGATTTCTTTCAATAATTTTGGGTAATTTTTATCCTCCGAAATTAAGACCTCAATTCCTAATTGAGAAACCCGAAGCAAATACGAATCTAAATCGAAATTTTTTCTGGATTCTTCAAATTTTAAAACTAACTTCTCTCCTAACCCAATTTTTCTTAATTCTTCCACCGAAGCCTTATAAGCTTTTTCCGCTGTTTCAAAATAATCCAACAAAAGTTTAAATCTTAAAGGCCCAATTCCTTCGAAAACATTAAATCCTACCCAATACTTCTTTTCTTCTTGGGCTAAATCTTCTCTCATATTCCAACTTTTTTATTTTATATTTTATCTTTATTTTATTATCTTTATTTTATGATTTTATATCTTTTTTAAATCTCTATTTTCTCCTTAACGTATGGCGATCGCGTTATTTTAAGGAGAAATTTGGAGAAAATTTCCTTTGCTTTTGCTGCTCTCCAACTTCCTGGTAAAAGTTGTTTTGGTAAATGTGGATCTTTTAAAACTAACTCTTTGTACCATAACCATAATTTCTTGGCGAAATCTTTTTGCTCTTTTCTCCCATCAGATTCTTTTAAAAATTTTTGGCATTGTAAAATAAACTCTTCGTATTCATCATTTAATCCCTCAAGCTGCCAAAGTTTTTTTGCTAATGTCCTATCATCACCTAAATCTGAGCGACGAGCTACTAGACAAAAACACAAAGATCCAAGACCGTGTATTTGAAAATATTCGTTAATCTCACCTTCAATTTTATATGGAGTAATGTAAACAGATTTTTGCCACATTCCAAACCCCAAAGATAAAAGCTTCCTTCTTAAGGCTTCTCTTTGTTTTTTAGATTTTTCTTCTATGTCAAATATAACAATTCGCCAATAACCATCCCAAGGTCTTTGGATTAGTTTAAGAATTGGTACGGTTTCTTTTAAATTTCCCCAACCTTTGGATGTTAGTTTTATGAATACTTCTCCATTTTTCTCAATCTTCTCAATATCACCTACCGACAAAATTTTTGAGAGATTTTTAGCAAGTGTTTGAGGACGATAATCTCCTCCAGTAGCTGATCTCCAAATCCGATAACTAATAGCATTATATTCGAATTCATCCACCAATGAAGCCAAGAAAATCAAAAAATCTCTTCTAAACCCTTTTCTTAACATTGATCAAAATTTAAAAAAATATAATTTTCTTCATCTAAAATTTTCTCCTTAACGTGTGGCGATCGCTATACGTTAAAGAGATATTTAATAATAAGTTTAAGGGATTTTCAATGGATGATCAAGTGTTTAAATAGAGGTATTTATTTAGAAGAGTTTATGAAACATTTAATAAGGTATTTAATTAAATAGCTTAAGCAGCTTAAAGAACTCAATCTTTCATTTTTTTTAAAAATATTCCTCTATTCCTTTTAAAATTAATTATTTTGCAGTTCGCGAATACCCGCCGAATCGGCAGGCTCCGGCCTGGCGGATGAAGCGAACAAAAAACAAAGCAGGAGGCAAAGAAAACCCCCAACCTCCGTGCTGGGGGATACTTTATTTGACAAAACAAAAAATTTAAGGTAGCATTGGCTCCAATTTGTAACCTTCTGCCCAGAAAGGAAAAGATGAATGCAGAAAGAATACACGCTACCCCAACAACTAATGAAGCCCAATTAATTCCTATGGAGCAAGTTCGCCAACTAATCAAAGAGTCAGAAAAAACAGGAGATGTTATAATGAGGGATCAAAATGATAGTTTGCTTGAGATTGTTTTATCTGAAAAGGAAATAGTTCACCTTACGCTTTTTGAAGGAATTAGGTTGTCGAATGGAGTAACCGATTGGAAGCATGGGACACTTGCAGTAAAACTTAACCTAAGAGAGCCAAGTAGATCTTTAATTCATACTGAATGTAGAAGAAAAGATGACCCAAGAATGTTCCCGCATGTAGCTTATCAAACAAATGGAAAATAAGACTTGCCTGGAGGTTATACTTACGTTTCTCAATTTCGGAGTCCTGAATACATAGAAGGTTTAACTCCTTTGTCGCGCCAAACTCTTGAAGGGATTCCTTTTACCCACCAAATGCCAGAAAGCATTAATTTTGCATCAACAGCAGAAGAAATCTGTGGAATTGCTCTTGAAATCGTAAAAACCAGACCAAAAAACAGACGACTTGCTCCTGAACTAATTACCAGACTAAAAGAAGTTGTTTACGGCCAGGCAATTAAAGAGCCGGTTGAAAATTAAAAATAAATGTTGTTTCTCCCTGTAATTGTCGCTATAAGGGACCGAAAAAATTCCAACAATCAAAAAAGGATAGGAATGATCACCTTCTCAGAAAAACCTATTTAAAAAATTCTTTTAAAATCTCCTTGGCTATTGGGCCGGCTACCGAAGAACCTTCTCCTCCTCCTTCAATTAAAACCGTCAAAACAATGGTTGGATCATCAGAAGGAGCAAAAACCGTAAACCAAGCATGGGTTTTAGTTTTTCCATCTTCAACATACTCTGCTGTCCCTGTTTTACAGCCAACCCGCCCGGTCTTAGCACTCGCCTTTTCAATACTATTCGTATACGGCTCGTGCTGCGACTCGTTGGCGGGCAAGCTTGAGGCTTTAAAATCAAAGAAAGGCCAACCTGTTCCTCCGGACGAACAGGCCTCAACCATCCCTTCCTTAATAACTTCTATTGTTTCTTTTTTAATTCCAATTTCCTGACAAGGATTAACCTTATCATTCAATCCAACTTTTAACATCTTAGGCTGACAGATTTTTCCACCATTGGCAATAGCCGCCGTCATCATATTTACCCCCAAAGGAGTTAAAGCAACATCTCCCTGGCCAATTGATAAATGGTAAGTATTTCCCAAAAACCAAGGCTCACCTTTAACCTTTTGTTTCCATTCCGGTGTTGGCACAAAACCAGCAATTTCTCCTCCCAAATCAATTTCGTAAAGTTTATCCAAACCAAATTTTTTGGCCCAATAAACTAATTTTTCAATTCCCACCATTTCTCCCAATTTATAAAAAAAAGTATCGGTTGATCGTTTAATCGCCCTGATAATATTAATATTTCCTTCGGTTCTTCCATAACCAGTGAAATACCAATTAGAATATTTATAAGCTCCAACATAAATTACTCCCGGATCATTAATTAAAGTATCTTTGGTAATTTTTTTCTCTTCTAAACCAGCCGTGGCCGTCACAATTTTAAAAGTTGAACCAGGAGGATAAGTGCCGGAAATTGCCCGATTTAATAAAGGTCGATTTTCTGTATCAGTAAGGTATTTTTTAATCACTTCTTCAGATCTTCTTGAGATAAAATAATTTGGATCAAAAGAAGGTGAAGAAAACAAAATTAAAACTTCACCAGTTTTAGGATTAGTCGCTACCACCGCTCCCTTTACTTGGCTCGCCGTAGCCTTGGTGAAGGCGGCTTGGGCTGCCTTTTGTAAATCAGCATCAATGGCTAAAGTTAAATTTTCTCCAGGAACAGGTTCAACCTTACCAATTCTTCGTAAAATTTTTCCCTGGGTATTTACTTCCACCAATTCTCCTCCATCCTTACCTCTCAACTTATCCTCATAAAACTCTTCGATTCCCGCTCGTCCTTTCCAGTCCCCAATCTCGTATTCACCTTTCATTTTTAATTTTTCCATTCCGAAAGAATAATCCCTTTTAATTTCTTCATTACCGATTTCTCCCAAATAACCAATCACATGTCCAAAAATATCACCTGAAGGATAAGCTCTTTGAAAATCAGTAAATAAATTCTGATCATTACCCTCTGCTTGAAGTTCTAAGGCTTCGTCTCGGCTTATTACTCTTTCCTGACTATCTTCTTTCAGTTTAAAAACAGCGGTGTTCTTAGCTAAAATTTCTCCGTGCCGATCAAAAATAATTCCTCTTGGGCCTAAAATTTTTATTTTCCTTATTCGGTTTTCTTGAGCCAATTTTTGATACTTGTTTCCTTGAAGAATTTGCAATTGAAAAAGACGCAATCCCAAAACCAAAAAAACGACTAATAAACAAAAATTAAAAAAGAACTTTTTTGCCCTCATCTTTGAATTCTATGTTTCCCTAAAAAAATATGGAAATTGTTCAACAACATCTTAAAAATGATAAATGCCACTATTAATTTAATCGAAGTTATTCCCAATAAATTAATCTTAAAAAGATCCCAAAAGATACCAACCAAAAAAAGGATTAAAAAAATTGAAATTGTCATTTTACCAGTTTCGTCAATAGCTAACGATCCAGGATCGTAACGTACCTACGATCCTGGTATTCTTTCTATTTTTCAACTATTAAAAAAACAGTTTCCAGTACTCTGACGTTTATCTCCATTTTTACTTGGGCAGTTTTAAAAACATCACCTTTTTGATAAGAAATGGTCCCTACTTTACCTACTGGCAAGTCAGAGCTTTCAAAAGGAATAACTACCAAGTCTCCTTCTTTTATTTCTTCTTCAGGCAAAATTTCTTTGATTTCCATTTTCCCTTCTCCTTTCCCCAAAAGTAATCCTTTACCAATCAAAATCAGGTTTTCTTTTTCTATAATTTTAACAACTTGTTTTGATTCAGGAGAAGACAAAAGCTTTATCTTGGCTACTTTTGGGCTTAAATTTTCCACTTTCCCCAAAAAATTTCCTTCTGTCACCGCCCCCATTCCTTTGACAATCCCATCTTTCTCTCCTTTATCAATAATAATTTCATCCTTCTCCCAACCGATTACCCTAACAGGAAGAAATTTCCAATCAGAAGGCAAGGGTGCTCCTAAAAGTCTTCTGGCAGAAAGATTTTCCTCCTTAAGATTGGCAATTTGGGTTTTTAAATTGGCAATTTCCAAATCTTTTTCCTGACAGGAATTTAAGGGATTTAGGCCTGCCTTGCCGGCAGGCAGGCCCGCTTGCCGGCTGGGCAGGGATTTAGGTTGTAAAGATCTGGTGAATTTTATTCTTATTGGGATAACTAATTTTTCTTCAAAAAAACCCTTAAATGGCTTTAGAACACCAAAATGGTCTAAGACTAAAATTAAAATACTTAAACCAAGAAAAAAATAAAACCACCTATTTCTTTTCTTGTCCATCATGTCTTTAGTTCAAAGTCAAAAGTTTATGGTCTTGGCAGCCGGTTTAGTCTAAAGTCGATAGTCTTTAGTTAACAAAAACTAAAAACTAAGACCAAACTGGCTGCTCAGACTTAAAACTATAAACCCTTCCTATTTTAACCCTCCAGTCACTTTTACTTTTCTAAGCAACTTTTCCTCTTCCAACAATTTACCACACCCCTTAACCACACAATCTTCTGGATTTTCCGCCAACCAAGCAGGAATTTTGGTAGTTTCAAAAATCAGCCGATCTAATCCTAATAATTTTGCTCCTCCGCCACAAAGACAAATCCCGTTTTTGGCGATATCATTTACCAACTCCGGCGGAGTTTCTTCAACCAACTCCTCAACAGCCATAACAATTTGGCTGACAATTGGGGATAAAGCTTCTCTAACCTCACTTGCCTCAATTTTAAGAGAAACCGGCATTCCGCTTTCTAAATCTCTTCCTCTTATAATCGCCTTTTTTTCCTCATTTTTGGAAGTTAATAAAGCTGAGCCTATCTCAATTTTTAACTCTTCAGCGGAAAGCTCCCCAACCAATAAAGAATATTTTAATCTTAAAAAATTTATCAAGGCCTCGGTCATCTCATCTCCAGCTACCCTTAAAGATTTCCCTTGAACAATTCCACCTAAGGAAACAGCCGCCATTTCTGTTGTCCCTCCCCCAACATCAACAATCAAAATTCCCTCAGATCCTAATATATCCAAATTGGCGCCAATAGTCGCCGCCATCGGCTCCTCAACCAAAAAAGCTTTTCTGGACCCTGCGTTTAAGGCAGCGTCTTGAACCGCTTTTCTTTCAACTTCGGTTACTCCAGAAGGAATACTGACGACTACTTTTGGTTTGGGAATCATGGGAATAATCCTTCCTGTTTCATGAACTTTTTTAATATAAAAATTAAGCATTGCCATCGTCGCATCAAAATCAGCAATCACCCCGTCTCGTAAGGGTCGAACTGTTTCCAAATTGGCTGGAGTTTTACCAACCATTCTTTTGGCTTCTAAACCAATCGCCACAATCTCTTTGGTTTTTTTATGTCTCGCAACCACCGATGGTTCTCTGATAACAATTCCCTTTCCCTTGACTAAAACCCGGGTATTAGCCGTACCCAAGTCTATTCCCAAATCATGAGATAGTAAACTGAATAAAAAGTCAAACATAAGCTAATTTTAGCATATGTGCTACAATTAAAAATTGTAATAGCAGGCTTTAGCCTGCGCCAACCTTAAGATTCACGCGGACTAAAGTCCGCTATTACACAAACTAAAATGGACATTTTCCTTCAAAAAACCACTAAGATTTCTTTTTATTTACTATTTATAATTGTCCCTCTTATTCTCACCCCTTGGAATTATGAACTTTTTGAGTTTAACAAAATGCTAACAGTTTATGCTTTAACCACCATTATTGTTGGAGCTTGGCTTGGTCGGATGATTCTTACCAAAAAAATCATTTTCAAACGTACCCCTTTTGATATCCCTCTTTTGTTGTTTTTAATTTCCCAGTTTTTAAGTTTTTTAGTTTCCATTGATCGTCATACCAGCTTCTGGGGCTATTATTCCCGCTTCCACGGCGGACTTCTATCAACCATTTGTTATTTACTTTTATATTGGGCTTTTGTTAGCTTCGCTTATTCCCAAATGGGCACGAATGACAACCGAATAAACCCGAATAGGAAAACATTCGGGACAATTCGGGACAACATTCGTGATAATTCGGGAGATCCAGCAACATTTGTAAAAAATTGTCTTTATGTTTCGCTTTTCACTGCTTTATTAGTATCTAGTTACGGAATTTTAGAACACTATGGTATTGATGCCAATCTTTGGATTCAAGATGTCCGCAATCGGGTCTTCTCCACTTTAGGTCAACCAAATTGGCTTGCCGCCTGGCTGGCAGTGCTCATCCCTATTACATTGGGATTCGCTTTTATAGAAAATATTAAAAATCAAAAAGTAAAAATACATAGTAAATATCAAAAATTTTTAAATTTTAATATGTATATTTACTATTTTCAAGCTTGCTTGAAATCAAGCTTTGCTTATTTACTATTTACTATTTACTATCTTTGTTTTTTATACACTAAATCACAATCAGGCCTTTTGGGATTAGGTATCTCATTAATAATATTTTGGCCAATTTTATTTCTTCTAAATTCTAAACTTAAGTTTACAACCAAAAAGAATCTTCTTTTTTTCTTTTTTATTTTTTCATTTTTAATTTTTATTTTGTTTTTACAAGTTGGTCTTAAGGCTTACCCGCAAATTGCTGATTTTGTCCAAAAATTTGGCTTGATTAAAAAAACGGCTTTAAAAAGTGAAACTACCATTCAATCAACTTCCGCATATCAAGCTCCAGCTTTAGAAATTGGTGGAACTGCTTCAGGTGAAATTAGAAGAATTGTTTGGAAGGGAGCTTTGGAAATTTGGAAACACTACCCTATCTTTGGTTCAGGGGTAGAAACTTTTGCTTACTCTTATTACAACTTCAGACCAATTGAACATAATTTTGTCTCAGAATGGGACTTTTTATATAACAAAGCTCATAATGAGTATTTAAATTTCCTGGCGACTACGGGAATTGTTGGCTTAGGAAGTTATTTAATTTTTATTTTGTCATTCATTTTCTGGTTCTTCAAAAATCTCAAATCTCAAATGTTAAATGTCAAATCTACATCTCAAATGTTAAATCTAAAAGATAAGAAGATTTCAGATTTAAGTTTTGGTTTTGAGTTTTGCGTTTTGAGTTTTGCGTTATTTTCCGGTTGGATTTCTATTTTAATCACCAATTTTTTTGGCTTTTCCGTTGTCCCAGTGGCCTTATTTTTCTTTTTAATTCCAGCGTTTTGTGTTGCTCTTTCCGCCCTTAACGGCTCCCGTCCTCAATTACTAATTACTAATTACTCAGTTACTAAAATTCAAAAACTCTCCCTCGTTATCCTCCTATTTACTATTTTCTATTTACTATTTACTATAACGAATTTATGGCGGGCTGACTATCATTACGCCTTAGGGGAAAAACTAAACAAGACCAGACAATACCCAACCGCTTTCCAGGAATTAACCAAAGCGATAAAATTAAATAAAGGCGAACCGGTTTATCGTAATGAAATCGCTGAATCAGCCGCAAATTTAAGTCTTTTATTTCTTCAAGAAAAGGAAGCTACTTCTGCCTCAAAAATGGCCCAAATTGCTCTTTCTCAATCAGAAGAGGCTTTGAGAGTAAGTCCAAGAAATTTAAATTTTTGGAAAGGGAGAGTTAAAGTTTTATATAATCTTAGTCAGATTGATAAAAATTTTGCTCCCCTGGTAATTAGCTCCCTTAGACAAGCTACTGAATTGGCTCCAACTGATCCAAAATTAGTTTATAATTTAGGAGTAATTTATAGCAGTTTTAAGCAAAATCAGGAAGCGATTGATTCTTTTAAGAAAGCAATCGAACTTAAACCAAATTATAAAGACCCAAGATTTGCTTTAGCTTTATATTTAAAAGAAGCAGGTAAAAAGGAGGAAGCCAAAGAACAATTGGAATATATCTTAAAAAATATTTCCCCAGATGACAGTCCATCAGGAAAGCTGCTGAAGGAATTAGAGTAAATTCGAAATTCGAATATCGAAATCCTAAACAAATTCGAATGGTCAAAATTCAAATGACCAAAACAAAAAGAGTTTTGAAAATTTGAGATTTAAAATTTTGAACATTGTTTCGAATTTCGGATTTAGGATTTCGAATTTCCTAAATGGAATTTTAAACTAAATAATTTGAAAAATGGAAGAGGCCCTACTTTATAAAAAGCTAAAAAGCAAAACCGTTAAATGTGGTGTTTGCCAAAGAAGATGTCTTATTGCTGATGGACAAGTTGGCTATTGTAAAACCAGAGTTAACAAAGGGGGCAAACTTTATTCAACCATTTATGGGGTGGTTTCTTCCTTTAATAATGATCCGATTGAGAAAAAACCAGTTTTCCATTATAAACCCGGTTCTTTTTGTTTATCTTTAGGAACTTTTGGTTGTAATTTCAGGTGCAAATTTTGTCAGAATTGGGAAATAGCTTGGGCAGATGGGGTGGCTGAAGCGCAATATGGCACTAAGATTAGTCCCGAAGAGGCTATAAAATTAGCTCAAAAATATAATTCTGCCGGAATCGCCATTACTTATAATGAGCCAGCAATTTGGTTGGAATATTCTTTGGATGTTTTCAAATTAGCTAAAGCTAAACGGGTGGCAACCAACCACACCTCCAAGGTGTGCGGCAGGCATAACACCACTTCGGGGGTGAATATCAATCAGCAATCAACAATTAACAATCAACAATTATATACGTGTTGGGTCACCAACGGTTATGCCACCCCCCAAGCCATTGATTTAATTGCTCCCTATTTAGATATTTACCGGGTTGACCTAAAATCTTTTGATGACAATTTTTACCAAAAATTAATTAATGTTCCCAAAGCTCAAGTTATTTTTGAAACCACCAAGTATGTTCATAATAAATATCCTCAGATTCACATTGAATGCATTACCAATATAATTCCTAGTTGGAATGATGACAGTAAAACATTAACGGCTATTGCCAAATGGATTAAGAAAGAACTTGGGGCAGATACTCCCTGGCATGTAACTCGTTTTTTCCCCTACGCCGAACTAAACACTGTGCCACCGACACCACCCGAAACGCTTTTTAAGGCTCGGGAAATTGGCCTAAAGGAAGGTTTGGAATTTGTTTATATTGGCAATTTGGATGTTGAAAAAGAAGATGATACTTTTTGTCCAAAATGCAAGAAATTAGTTATCAAAAGAGATGGTTACTCTACTCAAGTCTTAGGCGTTACTCCAAAAGCTAAATGTCAATTTTGCGGGCATGGGCTTAATATTAAGCTTGATCCTCACTAATGGTAGAATTTAGTCGCAGTCGTACTTCCTAATCCTAATCAACCAAACCAAGTACCCTATAAAAACTTTCATTATTCTCTTTAACGTATGGCGATCGCTACGTCTTAAGGAGAAAATGGGAGGAATTTTATGTGGTATGAGAATCTTTAAGAAATATAAAATGAAAAGTTTTTATAGGCATAAATGATATATGAACTTCAAGGTGCGAAGTATGGATGAGACCAAAAAATGACATCCTCCCCGCCCGTGGAAGGGCGGAGTATTCGCAAGAGCGAAAATAAAGCATTCCCCAGCACGAAGGCTGGGGGTTTTCTTTGTCTCCTGCTTTGTTTTTTGTTCGCTTCATCCGCCAGGATGGAGCCTGCCGATTCGGCGGGTATTCGCGAACTGCAAAATAAAATAAGATTAAGAGATTATTTCTTTGACTTTGATTTAACTGCCAAACTAAAATCTGAACCTTCAACTTCAACCTTTAAAGATCCTGATTGGACAAGAAGTTTCTGCTCATCTGGATATTCCCAAACTCTCACAATCTTTGGTCCTTCTATCAAACCACCAGGCCCGTTTACATATTCGCCAGGAAGTAATTTCCACATATTTCTCACTAAATGTTCTGGTGTCATTTGCTAATTATAGCAAAACTGATCAAAAAAGAGTGTTTTTTGCCAGCGACTTTAAAGGGTCTTTTCTTTTTTATGATATAATATTATTTGCCCTGCCCCTAAAAATGCACGAACAAGAAGAAGCCGGAATCCTACACTTAAATTTAGTAGATTCTGCAAGACAGGACCAAATTCGTCATGAAGTGGTCAGTTTTGCTAAAGAATTGGCCGAAAGTGGTTCATTTTTCTCTTTTCCCTCAATAGTGCAAATTGGAGAAAAACAAAAGTCTCTTTTGAAAATGATTAAACGTTTTAGGGCTTCATTGAATCCTTATCAGCTTAAAGACGGAAACTACCGAGGTGCCCTAATTAACGCTAAAGAAGCTTTATGGGGTTTAGATCTTAACACCCTTGAACAGGTAGCAGACCGAAATAGGTTTTTTGACTCAGTGGAAAAAGGTGTTTTAGGCTTTCAATCAAAAGCAGAAAAACAGTTAGCTAAACAAGCATCTGAAACCCCAGAAGAACAAAGACAAAGATTAACTAAATTTGCTCTCAGTCAATTAGCTGAAAATGCTGCCTTTGCCGCCAGCTTTGCAAATTATCAAGATAGGCTAAAATATAGACTTAATCCTTTTGGTATTTGCCTTAAAATTCACCAGTTAGGAGCATGGAGTTTGGGTTTTTCAGAAGAAAGAAATGGTTGGGATGATCTTACAGAAAAGTTTTTTGCCATTTTTCCGGTTATTTTCTCCACTATCTCTTCCGAAACCCATTTACCTGAAGACAGAAAACGTCTTTATGTTTTCAAAGTAAACATCAACATTAAAGGAAGGGTTTCTGGTAGTTTTTTGGATTTTGACAAAATAGAAGGAACGGTTCTTCCAGTTTTCAATCCCTTGGTCTCAAAAGCTCCTTAAGACAAACGCACTTGGGTGCGCCGACTCCCTGAAGTAGAACAAGCCCTGCACCAGTATGGTACAGGGCGAGTTCACTTCAGGGCAAGAAAGTCGGCTACTACATAGACTTGTGTTAAAATATCCATATGGCTAAAATTATTACTGTTCCTAATCCCCTTTTACGGCAAAAGTCTGAAAAAGTCCATAAGCTCAATAAAGAAATTCTTGATTTAATTAGTGAACTTAAAGAAACAGCCACCCAAAAAGAAGGAACAAAAGGAGTCGGACTTTCTGCTATTCAGATTGGCATTCAAAAGGCAGTTTTTATTGCTTGGTCTTCTAATAGCCGGAAATTTTTGGATTTCATTAATCCGGAAATAATTTCAAGATCAAAAAGAATGATTTTGGGTGTACCAAGAGCAAATAAATTGGAAGGTTGTCTCTCAATCCCGGGAGTTTGGGGCTTGGTCAAACGTCATCAGGTAGTCAAAATCCGTTATCAAACACCAAAAGGCCAGATTGTTGTCAGAAAATTTAAAGGTTTTTTAGGAGTCATTGTTCAGCATGAATATGATCACTTGCAAGGAATTTTGTTTACTGATCGGGTTTTAGAACAAAAAGGAAAACTTTATGAATTAAAAAAGGATGAGGTAGGAAGGGAAATGTTAGAAGAGATAAAATTAATTACTAATTGCTGATTGCTAATTGCTTTTTTTTCAATCAACAATTAACTATTAACAATTAACAATCGAGTATGATAGTTTTTTTTGGCACTAGCCATCACTCGGCTAAATTTTTAGAATTAGCCACTAAAAATGGCCTTAAGTTTGATTTAGTGGTTTCTGAACAACCAAAGCCAGTTGGGAGAAAACAAATTTTGCAAGAAAATCCCACCATTTCCGTCGCTAAAAGACTTAAAATTCCCTTTTTGGTCCATTTGGAGGAAATATTAAATTTTCCCTCACCAACCTTAGGTCTCATCTTAGATTTCAATAAAATTATTCCTCAAAATACCATTGATCATTTCCAAAAGGGTATAATTAATATTCATTTCTCCAAACTTCCCCA
>Ga0172363_10001817_pt1 | contig 17144 bp, 16 predicted proteins | sample LakKivs2_kivu2a2_FD_114541 | JGI IMG/M metagenome (GOLD analysis project Ga0172363, IMG submission 114541) | Sediment microbial communities from Lake Kivu, Rwanda - Sediment s2_kivu2a2 | ecosystem: Environmental > Aquatic > Freshwater > Lake > Sediment | place: Rwanda: Western Province, Lake... | reverse complement strand
TAGCTTTTTTCTGCTATTGTTAATTAATGGACCGTTTAATCTTCCAAATCATTGCCGGAATTTTAGGAATCTGGCTGGCTCAAAGATTTGTTCCAGGAGTAGAATTTACTGGAGAAATCCAATATCTGCTTTTAGCTGGTGCGGTTTTGGGGCTAATTAATTTTTTTCTGAAGCCGATTTTAAAAATAATTACTCTACCCTTGAGAATCTTGACTTTCGGGTTGTTTACTTTAATTATTAATATGGCAATGGTCTGGATTGTAGATATTTTATTTCCGGAATTGATTATCCAGGGAATCATCCCTCTTTTTTGGACCACTCTTATTATCTGGGCTTTGACCTTCTTTTTTGGGCTTCGCTAACTAAAGAATAATAGAAATATCTTAATTTTAATGGAAGCTTATTTACCAATTGCTCAAATTATTATCGCTGTTTTTTTAATAGTCCTTATCCTTTTACAGCAAAGAGGGACGGCTTTGGGTTCGGCTTTTGGCCAAGAAGGAGGAGTTTATGCTACCCGTCGGGGAATTCAAAAAAAGATTTTCTGGGCTACAATAGTCTGTGGAGCACTTTTTATTATTCTGGCTTTGCTTAATCTTATTCTCTAATGACAAACATAATAAAAGGTTTTTTCTTTAACTCAGGAGTTAAAAAGGGGCCTTCAAGAAATCAATGGAGGCAGTTTTTTGGACTTTTAACTAAAAAAGAGAGGGGTATTTTTCTTGTTTTGCTTTTTTTGTTTTTAGGTTCATTTATTTTCCTTTCAATTAATTTCTATCTAAAGAATACTGAAATTAAACCAGACAGAGGCGGGGTTTATATTGAAGGAGTGGTCGGCGGACCGAGATTTATCAACCCAATCTATGCCGCCGCCTCTGATACCGACCGGGATTTGGTTGAACTAATCTATTCCGGCTTAATGAAATATGATGCTTCTGGCAAACTTGTCCTAGATCTGGCTAAAGATTATCAGGTTTCTGAAGATGGAAAGGTTTATGAGTTTTATTTAAAAGAAAATGTTTTTTGGCAGGACTATAATGCCCTGACCGCCCCTTATATGCTTACGGCTGATGATGTTATTTTTACTATTAAGGCAATTCAAAATCCCGAATTAAAGAGCCCCTTAAGAGCAAGCTGGTTAGGGGTAGAAGTAGAAAAAATTTCTGATTTAGCTGTAAGATTTAAATTAAAAAGTCCATCAGCTGTCTTTCTGGAAAATTGCACCGTAAAGATATTGCCAAAACATATCTGGCAAGATATTTCTGCTGAAAATTTTTCTTTAACTAATTATAATTTAGAGCCAGTCGGTTCCGGACCTTTTCAATTAAAAAATCTAATCCAAAATAAAGAGGTTGGGGTCACTTCTTTAGAATTAGTTAGAAATTCAAAATATTTTGGAGAGATTTCTAATCTCTCTAAAATTAAATTTCTATTTTTTAAAACTGAGGAGGATTTAATTAAAAGCTATCAAAAGGGAGAAATTAAAGGAATGACAGTATCTTCTCAAAAAAATCTTCCCGCTTTGGCAGGAGAACGGTGGGTGAGTTATAGTTTACCCAGATATTTTGCCATATTTTTCAATCCGGAAGAATCAAAAATCCTTTCAGAAAAGGAAGTAAGACAAGCTTTGAATTACGGAGTTAATAAAGAGGAAATTATAGAGAAAATTTTAGATGGGAAGGGTCAAGTTGTTGAATCCCCTATTTTGCCCGAAGTCTATAATTTTGAAAAACCTTCAAAAATTTATGAATTTAATTTAGAAAAAGCAAAAGAAATTTTAGAAAACGCCGGTTTTATTGAAAATGGATCCCAAGGGTACCCCGGTAAAAGAATAAAAATTGTCAAAAAAGAACCAGCTTTTCAATTTAAAAGCCGGCTGCAGTCTGGTTCTCAAGGAACAGAGGTGACCGAGCTCCAAAAATGTTTAGCCCGAGACCCAGAAGTTTATCCCGAGGGTAAAATTAGCGGCTACTTTGGAGAGGAAACAAAAAAGGCAGTAATTAAATTCCAGGAAAAATACGCCAAAGAAATTCTTGAGCCCCAGGGTTTTAAAAACGGAACAGGAATAGTGGGTAAAAGCACTCAGGTTAAATTGAACGAAATTTGTTTTAAACCGCCAGAAGAAATCTTACCTTTCAGTTTTTCTTTGGTAACCGTAAATCAGCCAATTTTGCTTGAAGTGGCTAATCTTTTAAAATCCCAGTGGGAAAAACTGGGAGCAGAAGTAGAGATTAAAGCTTTTGATATTTCTACTTTAGAAAGAGATATTATTAAACCAAGAACTTATCAAGCTTTATTATTTGGCGAAGTTTTAGGTTATGTTCCTGATCCTTTCCCCTTCTGGCATTCTTCTCAGAAAAAAGATCCGGGATTAAATTTAGCAATATATGAAAATAAAAATGCTGACAAGCTCTTAGAAGAAGCCCGCCAGACCTTAGATGAAGAGATAAGAAAAGAAAAATTAGAAAAATTCCAAGATATTTTAATTGAAGACACGCCAGTGGTATTTTTATATAATCCAGATTATCTTTATCTAGTTTCTAAAGAAGTGAAGGGTATAGAAGGAAAAATGATAGTTGACCCATCAAAAAGATTCAGCGATATTGAAAATTGGTATATTAAAACCAAGAGAGTATGGCGATGAAGAAAATTAAATCCCGGGCAAGATATTTAAATGAGATAAAAAAGGTTCTTTATGACCAAGACTGGGCAAAAACTGCTCCTAATTTTCCGGTTTATTATATGTATCGCGGGATAGAGAAAGATGGCGAGTTGAGATATGATATTACGGTTATTCCTTCAAAGATGTTGGGTAGGGAATTTGTCAAAACAAAAGGAAACTGTAATTCAAAAAATTTCCAAGAACTTTATACTGTTCTCCAAGGAAAAGCTGTTTTCTTAATGCAGAAAATGAAAAGAGGATTGGTCAAGGATGTTGTGGTGGTAAAGTCTGGAAAAGGGGGCTGGTTAATCGTTCCTCCAAGATATTATGTTATCAGCATAAATCCCTTAAAAAATATCTTGAAATTGGGAAATTGGGTTTCTGAAAAAAATAAAAACATTTATAAAGATTTAGAAATAAAACAAGGGGGCTGTTATTATTACACTAAATCAGGCTGGATTAAAAACCGAAAATATAAAAAGGTGCCAAGGCTCAAGTTTAAAAAACCGCTAAAATCAAAACCTAAAAATCTAGATTTTCTTTATGGAGATTAAAAAAGCGATTATTCCTATTGCTGGATTGGGGACAAGATTTTTGCCCTTAAGTAAAGTTCTGCCAAAAGAATTTTGGCCATTAGTTGATATTCCGGCCTTACAATATATTGTTGAAGAGGCCTGGATTTCGGGAGTTGAAAAAATAATTTTTGTTAATCGGCCAGAAAAAAGTATAATTTTGGATTACTTTAAAAAATATTTCCAGAAGGAACCCGAACTTGAAGAAATTTTAAAGAAAAGAAAAAGAAATCACCTTTTAAAAGAACTAAAAAGATTGGGGAAAATTTCTAAAAAAATTTCTCTTTCTCAGGTTATTCAGAAAGAGCCTTTAGGAAGCAGTCATGCCATCTTGCAAGCCGAAAAATCAATTAAAAATGAACCTGTTGCTGTTTTGTATGGCGATGATATCGTTGAATCTGAAACCCCTTGTCTTTTACAGCTAATTAAAATTTTTAAAAAGTATCACAAACCAGTAATAGCTTTGGCCAAAGTTCCAAAAGAAAGTTTCCAATTTTATGGAATGGCAGAAATAAAAAAAATTGATAAACGTCTTTATAAAATAAAGAGGGTGGTGGAGAAACCTTCAATTAGTAAAGTTCCTTCTGATTTGGCTGTTGTCGGAAAACATATTATCACTCCCGAAGTTTTTGAACACTTGAAAAAAACCTCTTTTAATTTAAAGACAGACATAACTTTAAGCCAAAATTTAAGCAAAATGGCCGAAGCTGGTCAAGAAATTTACGGTTATGAAATTAGGGGTAAATGGTTGGAATGCGGAAATAAACTCGCCTATTTGAAATCAAATTTATATCTTTGTTTAAAACATCCTCAATTTGGTCCGGAGCTAAAAAAATATCTTAAAAAAATTTAATAAGCGGGCATGGCGGAACAGAAGACGCGCAAGCTTCAGGAGCTTGTAGGAGAAATCCTGTGGGGGTGCAAATCCTCCTGCCCGCACATATGAAAAAACAACAAAACCTCAGAATTATTTTTCTTGGTGGTTTAGGAGAAGTGGGTAGAAATATGATGCTTCTTGAATATCAAAGAAAGATTTTAATCATTGATATGGGTTTTCGCATGCCGGAAGAAGATATGCCCGGAATTGATTATATTATTCCCAATATTTCTTACCTTAAAGGAAAAGAAAAGAATATCTTGGGCATAGTTTTTACTCATGGACATTATGATCATATCGGCGCTGTTCCCTATTTAATTGAAAAGCTTGGCAATCCAATAATATATGCCTCTCCCTTGACTCGAGGAATTATTTTAAAAAGACAGGAGGACTTCCCTTTTCAACCAAAATTGGAGATTAATAAGGTAAGAGATGGCTCAAAAATTAAATTAGGCCCATTTAAAATTGATTTTTTTAGGCAAAACCACAATATTTCTGATAATTTGGGATTATTTATTGAAACTCCAATTGGAAACATTTTACATACGTCTGATTTTAAATTTGACCCCAGTCCGGTTAATGATTTGCCAACTGATTTCCAAAAATTAAGAGAAATTGGAAAGAGAAAAATTTTACTGCTACTTTCAGATTCTACTGGAGCCGAAGAGTAGGGTCATTCTTTTTCAGAAAAGGAAATTTCAGAAAACTTAGAAGAAATTTTCAAAAAAGCCAAGGGTAGAATTATTGCCGCCACCTTTGCTTCTTTAATTAACCGAATTCAGCAAATTATTACCTTATCTGAACAATATCACCGGAAAGTAGTAATTGAAGGTTATTCAATGAAAAGTAATTGTCAGATTGCTAAAATTTTGGGTTATTTAAAAATAGAAAAAGGTACTTTAATTAAAACTAAAGAAATTTCTAATTATCCCGATTCAAAAATAACTATTTTATGTACTGGCGCGCAGGGAGAAGGTTCGGCGATTTTAATGAGAATTGCCCTAAAAGAACATCCTTTTATTCGTTTAAAGCCGGGAGATACAGTTATCCTTTCTTCTTCGGTTATTCCCGGAAATGAAAGAACGGTTCAAATTTTAAAAGATGGTATTTTAAGACAGAGAACTAAAGTTTTTCACTATAAAATGATGGATATTCATGCTGGAGGTCATGCTCAACAAGCTGAGCTGAAAGAAATGATTGAAATTATGAAACCTAAATTTTTCTTACCTATTCATGGCCAATATTCAATGCTGGTCTCCCATTCTGAATTGGCCGAAGAGATTGGTATTCCTGAAAAAAATATTGTTGTGGTTGAAAATGGTCAAATTGTTAATTTAAATCAAAAAGAGATTTTTGTTGAAAAAAAGACAATTCCTTCAAATTATATTATGGTTGATGGTTTAGGAATTGGCGACGTTGGAGAAATAGTCCTTCGAGACAGACAGATGTTAGCCGAAGACGGAATGTTTGTAATTGTAGCCATAGTTGACAGACAAACTGGAAAGGTTAGGGGTTCTCCTGATATAATATCAAGAGGGTTTGTTTATCTGCGAGAATCAAAAAAATTGTTAGCCGACACCCGAAAGAAAGTAATTGAAATTGTTAATCGGGCCACTGGCTCCGGTGGAGCTGTTAATTGGAGTTATGTTAAAGACGAAATTAGAAATAAAATAGGCCAATTCTTGTTTTCTAAGACCAAGAGACGACCAATGATATTGCCAGTGGTAATTGAAGTTTAATATTAAAATATGAGAGTATTTAGCGGCATCAGGCCAACCGGTGAATTACATATTGGGAACTATTTAGGAGCAATAAAACAGTGGATTGAACTTCAAGAAAAAAATGAGTGTGTTTTTTGTATTGTTGATCTGCATGCCATCACCACCCCTTATCAACCAAAAAAATTACCAAAAAATATTTTAGAATTGGCTATTGCTTATTTAGCCGTCGGCCTCAATCCGGAAAAATGTATTTTCTTTGTTCAATCTCAAATAAAAGAGCACTCCGAACTCGCCTGGTTATTGGGGACAATCTGCCCGATCGGAGACCTTCAAAGAATGACCCAATACAAAGAAAAGGCAAAAAAATATCCAAAATATCTTAATGCCGGCCTTTTAAATTATCCGATTTTAATGGCGGCCGACATCTTACTTTATCAAACCGACTTGGTTCCGGTTGGTAAAGACCAGCAACAGCATGTTGAATTAACCAGAGAAATTGCTCGTCATTTCAATAATAAATTTGGGGAGATTTTTAAGGAACCGATGGTTTTACTTCCTAGAACTGGAGAAAAAATTATGTCTCTCCAAAATCCAAAGAAAAAAATGTCAAAAACTGATGACCCGAGGGGATGTGTTGAATTATTTGAGGAACCGGAAGAAATTCGGAAAAAAATAATGGCGGCAGTTACCGATACTGGCAAGGCAATAAAATATGATTTGGAAAAAAAGCCGGGAATTTCCAATCTTTTAAACATTTTTTCCTTGTTTTCGGGAAAACCAATAAAAAAAATAGAAGAAGAGTTTAAGGGCAGGGGTTATCAGGAGTTTAAAAAATCTTTAATAAAACTTTTAGTAAATTCTCTGGAGCCCTTTCGCCGAAAAAGAAAAGAGCTTCTCCAAAGAGAAGTCTATGTTAAAGAAATTTTAGAACAGGGCAGAAAAAGGGCTGAAATTATCGCTCAGTCAACTACACAGGAAGTTAAGAAAAAAATGGGCCTAATATAAAATATTATGCTTAACAAAGAAATCCCCATTGAAAAATTTAAAAAATTAAAAATGCTAGTGCTGGATTCAGACGGCGTAACTGCAAAAAGGGGAACCAGAATTATTGAAAAAGAAACAAAGGATTATCTTGAAGTCTCGGTTAAAGCAAATAAGCTCAGCGATAGTCTGGCCAGTAAAATAAACAAGCTTAAAAAAAAGCTGATTATCTGCGTGACTTCGGGCAGAGGGCTAATTTGGCTTCAAAGCATGTATAGTAAAATTATCGACGATAAAACCATTATCATCGCCGAGAATGGAAACATTGCCTTGATTAAAGGGAAACTTAAACAACTTTTTGATTACGACGCAGAATATTTCACTTTAAGGGCGAAATTAAAAAATGAAATAAGTAAATTACCAATTAATGGCTTTGAGCCAAAACAGATTATTCTCACTGCAAACTGTCCCTACAGAATGGAAGAAATTCCAAGGCTTATAAAAAAAATAGATAAGAAAAAACAAATAAAAGCATTGTGGGTAGCCGGTGAAGCATGGGATATCCAAAGAAAAAACGTGTCCAAAGGAGCAGGAATCAAAAAAATTGTTAAATTACTTGGACTAAAAATGGAAAATACAATAATTATCGGGGATGGCCCGAACGACAAAGAAATGGTTGAAATGGCCGGAGTTGGAGTCTCGGCTGATATTAATGATTTGAAAGCCGATTATTATACTGTTGGAAAGGGCCTGGGCGGAGAGATACTTGTGGACTATCTATTAAAAAATTATGAGTTTCTCAGTGGGCATTGTTGGTTTGCCAAATGTTGGTAAATCAACTTTATTTAAAGCCCTAACTAAAAATAAGGTGGATATTGCTCCCTACCCTTTTACTACTATCCATCCTAATATTGGAGTAGTTGTGGTTCCTGATGAAATATTAGAAAAAATAGCTGAAATTGTTAAACCGGAGAAAATTACTCCGACGGTAATTGAATTTGTAGACATTGCTGGTTTGGTTAAAGGAGCCCATAAGGGGGAAGGGTTGGGCAATCAGTTTTTGGCTCAGATTAGAAATTGTGAAGCCATTTTAGAAGTGGTCAGGGCCTTTGAAGATGAAAAGGTGGAAAATGTTTTAGGAGATGTTAATCCAGAAAAAGAAATTGAAATTATTAAAACTGAACTTTTAATGAAGGATTTGGAAACTTTAGAGGGTTTAATTTCAAAATTAGGAAAAGACACAAAAAATGATAAAAAGGCTTTAAAAAAATTTGAATTTTTAAAAAGGGTTAAAGATTTTATCTCTCAAGGAAAATCAATTTTAGAAATTAATTTGACCGAGGAAGAAAAGTTGGAGCTAAAAGAATATCAGTTTTTAACTCAAAAACCTATTTTCTTTATTTTGAATACTGATGGAAAGGTTAAAGATTTGGGAAATAATTTTAAGTGTTTAACAATGAATTTAAAAGATGAAGATGAAATGTCAGAACTTTCGGAAAAGGAGACGGCTGAATTAGGATTAAAATCTAAACTTGACCAGCTAATTTTAACTTGCTACAATATTCTTGATTTAATCACTTTTTATACGGTGGCTGGCGGAAAAGAAACCCGAGCCTGGACTATAGCCAGAGGTTCAAAGTGTCCGGCGGCTGGTGGGAAAGTTCATTCTGATTTTGAAGAAAAATTTATTAGAGCAGAAGTAATTCCTTGGCAACAACTTGTTGAAGCCGGCTCTTGGACTAATACTCGAGAAAGGGGCTGGATTAAAACAGTAGGGAGAGATTATATTGTCCAAGATAGAGATATAATTGAATTTAAAATATGAAACTCTACGAACTTACTTATTTAATTTCAGAAGGTTTGCCTGAAGAGGAAATTAAAACTTCCCAAGAAAAAATAAATAACCTAATTCAAAAAGAAGGAGGGGTTTTAGAAAAGACAAATTATTCTATTAAAAAAATTTTAGGTTATTCAGTAAAAAAGAAGGGAAATGCTTATTTAACCAGTCTGAATTTTTGTTTAGAGCCGGTAAAATTAGAAAATTTAGAAAAAGAACTTAAATCTAATAGTCAAATTCTCCGCTATCTAATTTTAACCAAACCGAAACCCTCTGCTGGTTATGGTCGAACTAAAGTCAGTCCTGAAACCCTAGAGAGGTCTCCTAAAAAACCAATTAAACCAAAGGTCGAGTTAAAAGAGATAGGAAAAAAATTAGAAGAAATCTTAGAAGAATATGAATCTCAATAAGGTTTTTCTTGTTGGTCGACTTACTCAAGACCCCCAATCAAGAACTATTCCTTCTGGTCAGCAGGTCTGTAGTTTTGGTTTAGCCACTAATAGAATCGGCAAAGACCCGAAAACCGGCGAAACTAAAAAATCAACTGAATATCATAATATAGTTTTATGGCGCAGATTGGCCGAAATCGCTTCTCAGTATTTAACTAAAGGAAGTTTGGTTTTAATTGAAGGAAGGCTTCAGACCAGAAGTTGGCAAGACCAAGCTGGCAACCAAAAATTCAGAACCGAAATTGTTGGAGAGAGAATTCAATTAGGTCCTAAGGCTGCTGGCAAGGTGGTTCCCGGCGAAGAAAAAGAAGGGGCACCAGCAGAGATTCCGATTATTCAAGAAGGTGAAGAAGAAATTGATGTCAAAGACCTTCCTTTTTAATTTATGGCTTGTTATTTTTGCCAAAGAAATATAAAAGAAATTGATTTTAAAGATACGGAATTGCTCCGGAAGTTTATGTCTGGGTTGGCGAAAATTAGGGCAAGAAAAAGAACGAAAGTTTGCGCCAAACATCAAAGAAAATTAGCCAAAGCAATTAAAAAAGCCAGACATTTAGGATTACTGCCATATACTGTTAAGTGAGTAATTAATAACTAGTACTAAGTACAAAAAACTGCCTTTTCGCAGTTTTTTTGTCTTTATATCAATTACCGCTGATTTATTGAACAGTATCTTTTATTCCTTTTACGATTTTTTTTGTTATTTCGGGGTTTTCTTTTAAAAAAGTTTTGCTGGCTTCTAAACCCTGACCTAATTTTGTATTTTCATATTGCAACCAAGCACCAGCTTTTTTGATTAATCCGTATTTTAAGCCGGTGTTTAAAATATCGGCAAATTTAGAAATTCCTTCATTGTAATAGATATCAAATTCGGTAGTTTTAAAAGGGGCAGCTACTTTATTTTTAACAATTTTAGCTTTAACCCGGTTGCCAATAATTTCATCGCCGTGTTTAATTTGAGCTATTCTTCTTAAATCTATCCTGACCGAAGCATAAAATTTCAAAGCTAAACCTCCAGGAGTGGTTTCTGGATTGCCAAACCTTTGGCCAATTTTCATTCGGGTTTGATTTAAAAAGATGATTGCTGTTTTAGTTTTAGCCACAATTCCAGAGAGCTTTCGGAGGGCTTGACTCATTAACCTGGCTTGAAGGCCAATTTGAAATTCTCCCATTTCACCGGCAATCTCGGCCTGGGGAGTTAAAGCAGCGACTGAATCTACAACAATAACATCTACTTCTCCCGACCTAACCAAAGTTTCAACAATCTGCAAGGCCTGCTCCCCAGAATCTGGTTGAGAGATTAATAAATCTTCAATATTTACTCCGATTCGCCGGGCATAATCAGGATCTAAAGCATGTTCAGCATCAACAAAAGCTCCCACTCCTCCTTTTTTTTGGGCTTCAGCTAAAATATGTAATGACAAACTTGTTTTACCCGAGGATTCTGGTCCAAAAATCTCAACCACTCTCCCTTTGGGAATTCCACCCACTCCCAACGCCAAGTCTAAAGAAATTGAACCGGTCGGAATAACATCAATATCAACCGCTCTGACATCCTTTAATTTCATAATCGCCCCTTCTCCAAATTTCTGTTGAATTTCAGTTAGGGCTTCTTCTAAATTCTTTTTCTCGGTTTCTGTTTTTATTTTCTTTTTAACCATATCTTTAATATTATATATTCTATCTCTCTGTCAACCCTTCGGCAAGCTCAAAGCAAGATTTATTCGTTTCCTTCCGAATACACCTCTCGGGGTTTGGCTCCTTCGCCTGGTCCTACCACTCCTTTTTCTTCTAAAACGTCAATCAATCTGGCTGCTCGGGCATAACCAATTCGTAATCTTCTCTGTAATAGAGAAGCTGAGGCTTTTCTGGCTTCAATTACCACTCTTTTAGCTTCTTGGTAAAGAGGGTCTTCTTCACCATAAGTAAATTCTCCTTCTTTTTCCTCTGGAGGAACGGTTAGTTCAGGAATTAAGCTAGTAGCTTGAGAGATTTTTGATTTTGATTTTATCCAATTTACTACTCTACTTACTTCTTTTCCTGAAACATAGGATCCTTGAATCCTTCTGGGTTTAACTATTTCTGCTGAAACAAAGAGAAGATCTCCCAAACCCAAAAGTTTTTCTGCTCCAGCCATATCTAAAACGGTTCGGGAATCAACCTGAGAAGCCACCTGAAAAGTAACTCTGGAAGTGATATTGGCTTTGATTAACCCGGTGATTACTTCCACCGATGGCCGCTGGGTAGCGACCACTAAATGAATTCCTACTGCCCGAGCCATCTGGGCTAATCTGACAATTCCAGCTTCTACTTCCCTGCCCTTGGCTGCCATTAAATCCGCTAACTCATCAACAATTAAAACAATATAAGGCAGGGTTTCTGTTTTATTTCCTAAAGCCAGTTCATTATAACCAATAATGTCCCGAGCTTTAACTCCAGCCATTAAATCAAACCTTCTTTCCATTTCTTTGGTCAGCCATTTTAAAGCATTAATTGTTTGATCGGCATCATAAATGACCGGACAGAGAAGATGGGGCAATTCGTTATAAACCGGAAACTCCACTCTCTTTGGGTCAATTAAAATAAATTTTAAAGTTTCCGGTCCGTTTTGATAAAGAAGGGATAAAATTAAACTGTTTAAAAATATTGTCTTGCCTGTTCCGGTGGAACCAGCCACTAAAAGATGGGGCATTCTCGCTAAATCAGTAAAAAGCTCTTTACCGGCCACATCTCTTCCTAAAACAAAAGTTAAATTAGAAGTAGCTCCTTGAAATTGAGAATTTTCGATTAAATCTCTCAATCTTACCCGGCATCTTTCTTTATTTGGAACTTCAATGCCGACTAACGAGCGACCGGGAATAGGAGCTTCAATTCTAATCGGGTGAGCAGCCAGGGCTAAAGAGAGGTCATTAGAAAGAGCGGTAATTTTTGAAAGTTTTATGCCCTCTGAGGGTTTAAAAGTATATTGAGTAACCGTTGGACCAATATTAATTTCTGACATCTCAACTGGAATATCAAAATTCTCTAAAGTTTTTTTAATAATGGCTGAATTTATTCTAGTATCACCAGCCGAAGGCACTCCTTTTTCTTTTTCTAATAATTCCAGTGGCGGACTCTCATACTCACTCGCCATAGCTTTGAGAGATGGCTTTGCTTTTAATTCATCGGGTCCGGGGACTGAAATCGAAATTGAAGGTTGGGGAGAAGGAATTTCTTTAACTTTAAATGTTGGTTCCGGCATTTTAAATATTCGGGTAATCAGGGGGTTCCTTTCTTCCTCTAATCTCTTTTCTCTCTCGGCTATTTTTTCTTTTAAAAAAGAAGGTGCTAATAATTGCCAAAAAATCAGACCGCTAATTAAAATTATTGCTCCAAAGATAATATTGGTCACTAAAGGTCCAAAAAATTTTAAAAGAGGAAAGGCGATCAAATAACCCAACCATCCCCCTCGTTCTAAAGGAGAAAGGGTAAGAGGTAAATTGTAATCTAAGATTCCCGAGATTCCTAAAATTAAGATAAAAATTGCTAAAATGACTGGGAACAAAAATTTTTTATATTTAGTGCTGAAAAATATCAAGCCGCCAATTAAGAAAATCAAGGGAATGGCGAAAATTGCTTTTCCGATTAAAAAAGAAAGTGTTGTCATTAAAGCCCTACCAGCTACCCCGGATAATTGAAAAAAACTTAAAGCAATAATTATAGCTATCAAGATCATTATTGCTCCGCCGATTAATTTTTTGGTTGCTTCCGGCAAAACAAAATAGCCGGTTTTCTTTTCTTTTAAAATTGTTTTTTTCAATTTTTTATTTAATTTTTTCCTTTTGGACATAAATATTATATTTCATTATATCATTTTTCTATCTCTTAAAACCAGTTCCAGCTGGAATTAACTTGCCAATAATGAGAAATTAGTCTGAGGCAGTTGCCGAGGGAGACACTTCGCAGCCGAGCCTTAGAATAACTTTGAATTTCCTTTAAGGCCTATAGGGCTCGGCGAGAAATAGCAGCAGCTTCAAAAATTCGGTTTTACCACTAAAGCTGACTGCGTGTCACCCGAGGCAATCTAGCCGAAGACTATATTTCAGATAACCCTTGAGCGATTATCTCTTAAAACCAGTTCCAGCTGGAATTAACTTGCCAATAATGACATTTTCTTTCAGGCCCCGAAGTTTATCTTCTTTTCCCTCAATCGCGGCTTTAATTAAAACTCTGGAAGTTTCCTGAAATGAAGCAGCAGATAAAAAACTATCAGTAGTTAAAGCCACTCGGGAAATTCCAAGTAAGATAGAAACAGCTTTGGCTAATTTCTTTTTTTCTTTTTTCAGCCGAGCATTTTCTTCAAGAAACTTAGCTCTTTCCACTACTTCGGAAGGACCGAGAGAGGTATCACCCGGCTCTTTAATTTTCACTCTGGAAAACATCTGACGAACTATTACCTCAACGTGTTTATCATGAATAACTGCTCCCTGAGAAGTATAAATCTTTTGAATCTCTTTTAAGGCATAATTCTGAGTTTCTTTAGGGCCTGTTAATTGAAACAGTTCTCTTAAATCCAAACTGCCTTCGCAAAGTTGTTCTCCTTTTTTAACGGTTTGGCCCACTTGTACCCGAATTGCGGCACGGGGAGAAATTTTATATTCAAGAATAGCCGATTTTTTACTTTTAGGTCTGGAGTTTCCAGCCTTGCTTTTAATTCTGATTATTTTATCAGGAGTTATTTCCAAAACCTTACCATCGGTCCGAGAAATTTCAGCCTTTCCTCCCGGTGCTCTTACTTCAAAAATTTCTTGAACTCGGGGTAAACCAAAAGTAATATCTCCTCCTCCAGCCACTCCTCCAGTATGGAAAGTTCTTAAGGTCAATTGAGTGCCGGGTTCACCTATGGCTTGAGCAGCAATAACCCCCACTGCCTCTCCTAATTTAACCAGCCGATTATTCCCTAAATCCCAACCATAACACTTTTGACAAATTCCCCTGGCCGATTGGCAACTTAAAGGAGATCTAACTTTAACCTGGTCAATTCCAGCGGCAATAACTTTCTCACCTTTTTCCCAATCAATAATCTCTCCTTTTTTGCAAATTCCTCTTATTCCTTCTAAAGCCACTCTCCCGACAATTTTAAAAAGGAAATTCTGACCAATATCATCAGCATCTTTTTTAAAAATAATTACTCCCTCTTCATCCTTACAATCTTCTTCAGAAATCACTACTTCATGAGCAACATCAACCAACCTTCTGGTTAAATAGCCGGCCGTAGAAGTCCTAAGGGCAGTATCGGCTGTTCCCTTTCGTGCTCCATGGGTGGCAATAAAATATTCCAAAATATGAAATCCTTCTTTGTAAGAACTTTTTACCGGCAACTCAATAACCTGACCGGCCGGGTTAATAACCAAACCTTTCATTCCGGTCATTTGAACCGGCTGACTCCAAGAACCTCTAGCTCCGGCATTAAACATTGAGAATATTGGACCGTTGACTGGTAAAGTTTCTGGTACTAATTTTTCAATCTTTGATTTTGTTTTGGTCCAAACTTCGGTAACTTTATTGGTTTTTTCTTCTTTGGAAAGCAGGCCTTTCCGGAAGTGTCCTTCTATCTCCTCTACTTCTTTTTCTGCCCCTTGAATAATGTCCTTTTTTGCCGGGGGAACAATCAAATCGTCCATTCCCCAAGTAATACCAGAAAGAGTGGAGTATTCAAATCCTAAATTTTTTATCTTATCTAAAATTTCCCCCACTTTTTCAAAACTATATTTTTCAATAAGACTTCTGGCTATTTTTTCAAGGTCACTAATTTTTATTTCTTTATTTTGGAAAGGGAAGTCAGAAGGAAAAACCTCATTAAAAATAATTCGACCGACCGAAGTTTCTAAGAATTTATTATTAATCCTAACTTTTATTTTTTCTTTAAGCCCTATTTTACCAAACTCATGGGTCAATAAAGCTTCTTCCGGTGTTCCAAAAACAGGAATTTGTTCTTTAACCAAATCGGTATTTTCAATAATTCTTGTTAACCAATAACATCCCAAAACAATATCTTGATAGAGAGTAGCCACTGAAAGACCGGTAGCTGGTTTGGACAAATTAAGAGAAGAAAGCATAATTTCTTTTGCCTCTTTTTGAGCTTCTTCGGATAGGGGAAGATGAACTGCCATCTGGTCACCATCAAAATCAGCATTAAAGGCCTTACAAACTAAAGGATGAACCCTGATTGCTTCTCCTTCAATTAAAATCGGATAAAAGGCCTGAATTCCCAATCTGTGTAAGGTGGGAGCTCTATTTAATAAAACTAATTTATCTTTAACTACCTCTTCTAAAATTGCCCAGACTTCGTCAGTTTCTTCGTCAATTAACCTTGAGGCTGACCTGACGTTATAAGCTAATTCTCTTTCTAAAATCTTCTTAATCACAAAAGGTTTGAAAAGCTCTAAAGCCATTTCTTTTGGAATACCAACCTGATGAAGTTTTAATTCGGGGCCAACCACAATTACTGACCTCCCAGAATAATCAACTCTTTTCCCTAAAAGATTCTGTCTAAATCTGCCCTGTTTTCCTTCCAGCATATTAGCCAAACTTTTTAAAAGTCGTCTTCCGCCGGTAGTAGCAAGTGTAGTTGTGCCCTTTCTCATTCCATTATCAATTAAAGCATCAACCGCCTCTTGAAGCATTCTTTTTTCATTTCTGACAATCACTTCTGGAGCATTAATTTCTAAAAGATATTTCAATCTGTTGTTTCGGTTAATCACTCTTCGGTAAAGATCGTTTAGGTCAGAAGAGGCGTAGCGGCCGCCATCCAACTGAACCATCGGTCTTAATTCCGGGGGCAAAATCGGCAAAACAGTTAAAAGCATCCATTCCGGTCGAATTTTATTCTTCAACATATTTTGAAAAAGCCTTAATCTCCTTAAAATTTTCCTTAAGTTTACCGGAGTGGCTGATTTAAGTTCTTCTTCTAAATTTTCTATTTCTTTATTGAGATTGATTTTCTCAAAAATTTTTCTTAAAGTTTCTGATCCGGTACCGGCCTCAAAAACCTCGCCATATTTTAAAGAAAAGTTGTGATATTCAACCTCAGATAGAGTTTGTAATGGTTTAATATTTAATAACTCTTCTTTGGCTTTATCCCAAGCCAACTTTAATTCTTGAGAAATAGTTCTTAGTTTCCTTTTTTGTTTTTTGAGTTTTGACTTTTGAGTTTTGAGTTTTTGTTTATATTCTTTCTCAATTTCTTCTAAAGTTTTTTTCTTCGCCTGTTCATTAACGCTGGTGACAATATAAGCAGCGAAATAAATTATTTTCTCTAATTGCTGGGTAGAGAGGTCTAAAACCATTCCTATCCGGGACGGCACTCCCCGCAAAAACCAAATGTGGGAACAGGGGGTGGCTAATTTAATATGACCCATTCTTTCTCGCCTAACTTGGGATTTTGTTATTTCCACTCCGCAGCGGTCGCAAATTATTCCTTTGTATTTTACCCCCCGATATTTCCCGCAATAACATTGATAATCTTTCTCCGGTCCAAAAATTCGCTCGCAAAAAAGACCATCTTTTTCCGCTCTTTGAGTGCGGTAATTGATGGTTTCTGGTTTAGTAACTTCACCCCGGCTCCAATTTAAAATCTCTTCGGGTGAAGCTAATTTTATTTTTATTGATTCAAGGTCTTCAACTCTCATAATTTTTCTTGAGGTTTTTCTTTTACCTCCACATTCAATCCTAATGATTTCAATTCACTGACTAAAAGATTAAAAGAGGCCGGGACATTAGGAGGTTTTATTTCCTCTCCTTTTAATATTGATTCATAAGTAGCTGCTCTGCCTGGAACATCATCAGACTTTATGGTCAACATCTCTTGTAAAATGTGGGCTGCTCCATAACCTTCTAAAGCCCAAACTTCCATTTCACCAAATCTTTGACCACCAAATTGAGCTTTTCCTCCTAAGGGCTGCTGGGTAATTAAGGAATAGGGACCAATTGAACGCATATGAATTTTATCCTCAACCATATGGATTAATTTCATCATATAAATATAACCGACAGTAATTTTCTCT
>Ga0172363_10001815_pt1 | contig 17154 bp, 13 predicted proteins | sample LakKivs2_kivu2a2_FD_114541 | JGI IMG/M metagenome (GOLD analysis project Ga0172363, IMG submission 114541) | Sediment microbial communities from Lake Kivu, Rwanda - Sediment s2_kivu2a2 | ecosystem: Environmental > Aquatic > Freshwater > Lake > Sediment | place: Rwanda: Western Province, Lake... | reverse complement strand
TCCTCCAGAGAGTGTAGTTAACGTTAGAATCTCCGCTATTTGGCTCTGAAACCGTTACATTAACCGGGGTGGGATAAGTTACACCAGAGCCTGAAATTGAACCTTGTAACGGGGCCTTGTTTATCGTAAGTGTATTGTTATCTGAGGCGGAGCCATAATTGGTTCCTTCTGTTATGTTACAAATAATAGAGTGTCCTGATTCATTTGCTGCAAAAACTTTTGCAGTACCATTATATTCATCATGCTGGATTCCGTTGAAATAGAGATGAATAGTCCCGTCCCCGATACAAGTGCAACTCAGGTTCGTGGAGGCCCCGTAGGTGTAGGACCAGCCGTTTGACGAGGTTAAGTTGCAGGTGTTGGAGGTATTTTGCTGTACTATCAAGGTCTCAGCGTCCAAGCTGTCTGTGTCTGTGTAGTTGGTGCAATTGCTCACATTCAGCTTATAGTCATAAGTGTTGACACTCGGTGTCCAAGTCTCGCCGCTCCCTCTGTCAGTACTGTTCCTCCAAACTTTGTAAATGCAGTTAGCATCACCTTGGTTTGACTCAGAGTAACCGATGGTCACTTCCATCGGATAAATAACTATCCATAAAGTTGAGTTTGTGAGACTGCCTGTTGGCGTTGCCTTGTTTACTATGTAGGCTAACTGCGGGGTGGAGTTTTCATTCTCTGCAGTATCAATTGCGTACCACCTGTATGAATAACCGAATGGATTCGCAGCCAAATCTGTAAAAGTTATGTAATATTCCGACGAAGAATTTTGAACCTGTGGGGAAGTTAAAGAAGTGTAGTTAGCTCCGTCAAATTCAAAAATCACATCCTCCACTCCTGAAACTGAGTCTGTCCATGTTATGTTGAACTGGTAGGACTGCCCGTAGGGAGAACCAGAAGCTGGTGATGTTGCGTTTGAAGACCAGACAGGCGCGTTTACATCCGCATTATTGGTTAAGGGGAGGTAATCTATATTTGACCCGCCACCTATTGAATAGACCTCTGTGTCACCGACCTTGTCTCCTGTGTTGTCCCATCCGTTGTAGTCTGAGAAGAAGTTCCCTCCTATCGCACCTCCTATTATGCTTCCTGTACCGTTTTGATAGGTTGTATTCCAGTCATTTGTTTCATTATCAAAGGCGTTTGCTGTATTGTTTAAATAATTGTTGTATATTAGGTTGAAAAAGGAAAGGTCAAGGTGAATTCCGTCCCCACCGTTTAGGTTCGCGGTGTTTCCTACAATTGTGTTGTTGTTTGAGTTTCCTAAGTAAATACCTGTATTGTTGTTTGAGTTTGCTGTGCTGTTTGTGATGATGTTGTTGGTAGAATTAAATAAGTTTATGCCACCGAAATTATTGCTTGACATGTTGTTGCCAATAATATTATTATATGAGACTTCATTCAAAGATATGCCAGATTGATTGTTAGATAATGCCTTATTGGATGTAAGATTGTTTTCTTCTGAGTTTTCCATAAAGATGCCATCGGCACCATTAAACATGATAATATTATTCGAGAAGGCGTTATAGCCACTGGAATAAATAACTAAGCCAGTGCCACTGTTTGAATTTGCTGTGTTGTTTGTGATTATATTGTTGTTTGAATTTCCTAAGCGAACACCTGTTTCATTGTTTGAATTGAGGGTGTTGTTGATAAAAGTATTGTTGTTGGAATTATCCAAGCTAATACCTGTGTTGTTGTTTGAATTTGCTATGTTGTTGATAAAAGTGTTATTGTTTGAATTATAGATGGAAATACCAGTCATGTTATTCAGGTTCATAGTATTGTTTGTGATGTTGTTGTTGTATGACTCATAGAAGTTGATACCAACCTCTCTGTTCTCGTTTATAGTATTATTATGTATTTGATTGTCATGAGAATATGAAGAGTCGTGAGATAAGTCAATCCCCCAATTAGAATTGTTCAATATAATATTGTTAACAATCATATTGTTCCACGAATCTACCAGTAAAATACCACCTTTATTATAGTAAGCATTATTGCTTGAAATGTTAGTCTCGGTGATGTTATACAATAATATGCCACGGTCACCGTTAGAATCGGCAGTGTTTCCAGTAACAGTATTATAATTACTGGAATCTTGCAAACAGATGCCGCTCTCGTTGTTCAAGTTTGCATCGTTTTCTATAACCATGTTGTTGAAAGATCCCTGAAACAATTGTATGCCTGAGTGGTTGTTCTCATTTGCAATATTGTTTGTGATTGTATTGTTGTATGAATAATCTAAGCAGATGCCACCCTCTCTGTTCAAGTTTGCAGTATTGTTTATGATTGTATTGTTTGAAGAGTTCTCTAACCAGATTCCATGGTTTTGTCTGTTTAAATTAGCTGTATTGTTTATGATTGTATTGTTGTTGGAACCGTATAAGTGGATGCCGTCCATGTTTTCGTTTGCTATATTGTCAATGACTGTGTTGTTGTTCAAATTAGCCAAGAAAATACCAGTATAGTTGTTCAGGCTCGCTGTATTGTTGTCTATTGTGTTGTTGATTGTTTCAATGGGATTGCCGAGACCATCAGAACTAACAAAAATGATGCCGAACAGGTTGCTTTGCACTGTATTATTCCTTACGGTGTTATGGGAGCCTGATACTGCAATGCCGATGCTTGGCGGGCCGCCATCCCCTTCCACACCGGTATTATTACTGACAGTATTGTTGGTTATTGTGCTGAAGAATGTGCCCATGAAAAATATGCCAAAGTTGTTATAGGAAACGTCATTGTTAGTTACTGTATTGTTGTTTGTTTCAACTGGATTTCCTGGGTCACCGGTACTAGCAAAAATGCCAATTGTGTTGTTTTGCACCGTGTTATTCCTTAAGGTGTTATGAGAGCCTGATACCAGAATACCGGTGCTTGGCATACCGCTTTCAAATCCCACACCAGTGTTATTTTTGACTGTATTGCTGGTTATTGTGTTGAAGGATGCGTTCATGAAATATATGCCAAAGTTGTTATAGGACACGTCATTGTTGTCTATCGTATTGTTTATGGTTTCAACGGGATTTCCTGGGTCGCCAACAGCAAGTAAAATACCCACTATGTTGTTTTGCGCCGTGTTATTTCTTATGGTGTTGTGAGAGCCCCCTAACAGGATACCAGTGCTTGGTGGGCCCCCATTCCCTTCCACACCGGTGTTATTGCTCACGGTGTTATCCTGTATCAGAGTATAAGATGTGATAGCTGATAAGCCAAAACTATTATTCGGTAAAGTGTTATTTTCTATTTTATCATTATCTGACTCGTTTAATAAGATGCCGTAATAATAACCCTGTATCGTGCAGTTCTTTATTGTAACGTTGTTATAGGCGGCAAGGCCTACACCATAACCGTTATTATTTCCTGATATGGTGAAACCATTGCAGTCTAATGTTATGTCACTTGCACCTATATTCAAACCGCTACCGGTACAGTTTAGTAAATCCTGAGTTAATGTCGTGTCTTCAGTTATCGTATCTTCGCAATTTATTTCTTCGGTTGCATTTACGGTAAAAGTCCAGTTTGTCTGGTTACCCCATCCCTCGTTTGTAATGTTGCCCACATCAAAACAGTAAACGTTCCATATGAAGTCTCCGTTATCAGTTACCACGTTATCCACGGAAGAGTTGCCCTGCGTTATTGTGTTAGCGTTTGGAGTCCAGTTTCCTGTTGCATTCCAGTACTGGGTGCAGTTTGCCTGTATATTAACGGTGTAGTTGAGGTTGAATGGGGTTTGATTAATCACAAATCCGTCGGGAGGATAAATCAAACCAACGCTTATCGGGACAAATTGTTGGGTTGCGTTGACCGTGAAGGTCCAGTTCGTGGCGTTACCCCATCCATCATTTGTAACGTTGTCCGTTTCAAAGCAGTAGACGTTCCATATGTAGGTTCCATTTGATACGTCAAATTGGTCTAAAGACGAGTTACCTGAAGTTATGATGCTGTGACCATAGTTTGACCAGTTACCGCTTTCGTTCCAGTAGCGACTGCAGTTGGCTAGGATGTTAACAGAATAGTTAAATGTGAAATTTTCCGAGTTTATAACTTCATTATCAGGAGGATAAATCAAAGATACGCTTATCGGAACGTATTCTTGGCTTGCGTTAACGGTGAAAGTCCAGTTTGTCTGGTTACCCCAAGCTTCGTTCGTAATATTGTTTACGTCAAAGCAGTGGACATTCCATATGTAAGTTCCGTTTTGTACCCCAGATTGCTCTAACCAAGACTGCCCCGAAGTTATGATGCTATGACCGTAATTCGACCAGTTCCCGCTCTCGTTCCAATAACGGCTACAGTTGGCCATGATGTTTACATTGTAGGTAAAGTTAAAGGTAGACTCATTAAGAACTGCGCCATCATGAGGTGAGTCTAAGGTGACAGAAATTGGAGTAAAACCCAAAATCTCCAGAACATCGCCATCTGTTATAAGGGGCACAAAGCTATCGTTGCTCTCGTTGAAGACCATGTCAATATTGGTGGTGTTTCCGGTTGCCAAGGTGGTGAAATTGACATAAACTTCAAAATAATTACTGGTGTTTAAGTCAAAACCCCATTTCATTACTCCGGCACTATAGTTTATTAAAGTAGGCGGAATGCTGGCTGATGAAAAATTCAAAAAGGTGGTGTTGTATTGGTCTCCTAGGGAAAAGTTGACGAGGTCTACGGTGCCGTTGTTCGTGACGTTCAGCGCGAAAGCCGCCGTCTGCCCCTGCTGAACCGGTGAATTCAAAGTATTTTTTTGCAGAACAAAGCTCACGTTGCCGTTGGTATAAACCGACCCCGAAGAGATTGAAGAAAAAACGATTAAAAAGGAAAATAAGATTGAAAGAAAAGAGATTGAAATCAAAAAATTATTTTTATTGCCCAATTTCCACACCCAAATTTATGTTTATTTTTTCGTGTGTCTATTTATAAAGTTTTTATTTTAAAACTAGTTTTAACTCCAAGAAGCGTTCGCTTTTATCGTCAGTTCGCCCACATAGGTTTGAGACATCAGGCTGTAAGGAACGTCTGCCCAAAAATACATGGTTTTGTTCTGGCCTGACTGAACGTCCGTATCCATCAGTGAATATTCGTAACCTATTACGCTACCCGTAAAGGGGTTGTTTGTAAAGCTCCATGTGATGTTTCCCGCCACTATTTTGTAATTTGGCCATGTTTCCCCTATCAGGTCTGTTCCCTTTATCCATAGGTAGTCCAAGTTATTGCTGTTCTTGTCTATCGAGATGTTGTAATATTCATAGGAGTTGTTGAGCGCGGATTTTTCCCCTTCCCCGGGTTTTAGCGTTCCAAAGTCTATGGTATCATAGGTAAGATTTATCAGAAGTACTTTTCCTATTTCCACGGTATTGTTTTGCGTTTGATTGCTGTCAGTTCCGTTGCCAAATAAAACACCGACCTTGTAATAACTCCCAAGACTTCCAGTGGAATTGACAATCCAAGTCAAGGTGCAGTTATTGCTCTCATTCATGTTTCCGCAACTTTGGGGATTCTGGTCAAAGGTAAAGAAAGGTTCATCTCCTGGAGTAGTGCTTATGTTCATGTCCGTACCCGTTAAGCTTGAGTTGTATCTCACGGTTCCGTAGATTTCCCCACAAGTACCGTTCATGCAAGTTACAGTCGCATTTACCGTAAAGTTTCTATATTGTGGCACTATTGTGTTGTCTGGCGGCGTGTTGAGATTCACGCTAAGCCAAACGCCTCCCCCACCATAGCCGTCAAACTCTGTTACGTTGAACCAAATATGTGTAGAATTTTCCTGCATGTTGTAATATTCTCTTGTTCCGGTTTCCCAATACAGGCAGTTTTCGTTTTCAAAATCCCAGTAAATGCAGTGCAATATGTAAGAAATGTGAAATCCTGTCTTGGGAAGGTAAATTGTGGCATAGTCGTAAGCCACATTGGACTCCTTTTGAACGTAAATGGGCGTTACTTTGGTTATGCCAAGAGGCAAATGTCCTGAATAACTCTCTATCACCTGAAATTTTATGCTTGCGTTCTGGGAAATGTTTACGTTTTCCAGGCGAACTTCTTGAGAACCAGATAAAAGAGGAGTTACCAATATTATTTTGTAAGATTTGCTCTGGTTTAATGCATCGGACAGTTTTCCTTGGGATTCCGAAACCAGAAACCCCTCCGAGTCATAAATGTTTATTTTTGTGTTTCCGTCAGGCTCTGCCGATTCCAGAGTTATGTTTACCGTCAAGTCCGACTCCGTTTGGTTGGATTCTTCCGTTTCGTTCCCAGTTTCATTCGATGACTCGTTTGAAACGATGCTTGATAGTGTCGTAAATTCCGCATCAATAAACCATGGGTCAAAATATACGTTATCGCTTACGTTGTCCCCGAATCCTTCCGGGTTTGACGCGTGGCTGGGGCCTGTCTCGGAACCCCAGTAATTCAAAGTGGCATTAGCAAAAACGTTGCTGTAAACCCCGTATCCTGTGTTATTGAAAATCTTGTTGTAACTCAAATAGACAGGATTTTTTACTAAAATCCCTATATTGTTGTTTGTCATGGTATTGTAACTTATGTTTACGTAAGAACTGGCTTCTATTCCCGCGTCAAATTCTTCACTTCCGCTGTTTGTTATGGTAAAACCGCTTACATTCACTCCGCCTGATGAAACCAGCAGGACGCATCCCGTTTTGTTTCCGTCGATAAAAGCGTTCTCACCTACAAGGTTTATTGTCTTGTTGACGATTACGTTTTCGTAATAAGTCCCGTTGTAAACGAAAACCGTATCCCCCTCGCTTGCGTTAAAAATAGCGTCGTTTATTTTGCTGTAATTGCACCCGTTTTCACAGACGTATAATACTTCGCAACTGGCCAATACGGGTAAAAACAAAATCAACATAATTGATGTTAACACCATGGAGAGTGTTTTTTTGTAGGAATTTTTTGTTTGCATCGCCCATCCCCAAAAACAGACGGTGTTAACATCAGGGATGGTTAAATCTACCCTCATTCTCCACCCCAAATAGAATTGGAGAGAAACTGGCCACTTATCTCTATTGTTGTAATTTTAAACCGAAAAGAAAAGAAAAACTTACATTTTAAACATTTAATGATTAAACTGTAAAAAAAGCTTTTGTTTCAAATTTAAACAAAAATTTACCAATTTGTTTTTATTTTCTTTAATTTAAGAAGCTGGTTTTTTAACTTTAAACTAATTTTCTCAAATAATCTAATATTTTTTCAATTTTTTGCCTATTTTTTCTTAAAAGGTTTAAATACTTTTATTGTTTTATATAAACGTATGGCAAACATTCGCTCAATAAACATGAAAAATAACGAGATAATTCTAAACGTACTTGTTTCGGAGGACGAATATGGTTTGTTGAACGATACGAAGGATATGGTAATCGTCCCTGAGAAATTTGATGAATCGTTGACTACGGGAAAACTTGGAAACAGTAACAGGATAATGTTACCTAAAAAGATTCTGAAAAAACATAAGATAGAATTAAAAGGAAAAGTTCCCGCAAGAATTTTTGATTTGAATGGGAAAAAATTCCTTTTGATAAAACTTGATGAAAAAATGATAGGTGTACCTGAATTCGAGGAGTGATAATATGATAAAGACTGGACTGCCTTATCTGGACAAACTGCTAGGAGGAGGATTTCCCGATAATACAGTCATACTTGTTTCTGGCGGACCCGGCACAGGAAAAACTCTTTTCGGACTCAACTTTCTTCTGGAAGGCTCTTTGAAAGGCGAGAAGTGCTGTTACGTGACTTTGATGGAAAACAAGGGCGAGTTGATGCGAGCATGCGGGGGAATTGAAAGTCTGAAAAAACTTGAAAACCATATTGATAAAAATTTTGTGATACAGGAACTGAAGCTGGCCGAGCAGAACTCCCACAAAGAGGGTAAGGTTGACCTGGAGCAGTTCACAAAGATTTTCAACCACTATCCGAAAATAGAAAGGGTCGTTATTGACAACGTAAACAAGCTTTTGATATATGCAAAGAACGAAAAAGATTACAGGATAAAACTCTCCGAACTGGTAACGGAGTTGAAGAAAAGATTCACTTGTTCTCTGATTCTCTGCGAAACTTCTGACGAGAAAATAGACTCGGGAAACGGGGAGGCCTACGAATGCGACGGCATCATCCACCTGTCCTTCATAGAACTGGAGGAAAAACCGAAAAGAACTCTTGAAGTCCACAAGCTCAGGTATTCTTCGTTTGAACCGAAAATCCCTCATGAGTTCATAATAAAGAACAAAGAACTAAAGCTGTCAGAAACCGTAGTAATATAATTAATAAATATTGGACTTTGTAAGGGAATCCGAATGAGACTTTCCTACTCTTTAAGCAAAAATATATTAGAGACTGCAGTAGGAGGAATTTTCAATAAATTTGGTATTAAAAACAGAAGAAATGTATTTTTCTTTGATGACATCCCTTTAACGTATGTTAAGGAATGTGAAAAAGAAGGCTATGAAAATGAAATAAGAATTATTTCACAAAAATGGATGATAATGGCTTTAAAACAGCTGATACCAAGTGTAGTAAAAAAACTACTTCCTCAAACATTCTTCAATTTTATTCTTAAAAAAATTTGGAAAAATATGGGGTATATGGATGATATTCAATTAATTAAAAAAGATGAAATTGTGAAAATAAAGACAAAAAATGAGCTGAATGTAAAGGCTATCGGGATAAACAATTTCTCAATTGGAGTTTATATGGGTGTCTTAAGTGCACTTTATGAATCTCAAATAGAAGTTATAAATGTTGAAAAATTAAATAATATTTGTATATACTCATTTAAGATTAAAAATGAACCCTTCTTTGTTGAATCTAAGGATAAAAAATTATATGATAAATTAAATTATCTACCTGAAGATAAAGGATCCAGTTTAAGGGACGCCTTAAAATCTCATATATTCCAGTTAAAAAGAAATAAAATCTATTTTAGAGGACGCGGAATAGGTATTATAGAAAATACATTTTTTCATCTAGTAGGTAATTGGGGTATTTTATTAGAGAGAGTTTCACAAATTTCTTATAATTACTTCAAAGAAATTGTAGAGGAATCTTCAAGTAAAGAAAAACTTATTCTTCTTAAAACTCTTCTGCAAGTAATGGGATGGGGTGTCGTAACCATCGTGAAAAATCAAAATGAAATAATAGTAGAAATAAAAAATCCTCCTTACGGTTTTCAAACTGAAAAAGATAACTGGGATTTTTTAATCAGAACTATTCTTGGTTACCTCTGGCTAATAGACAAAAATTTTAAAATCAAAAACGTTGAAACAGAGTACAAGAAAGTCCATGTGAAATATTTTGTGTAGGAACAAGCTGACACCAGTAATCTTTACTATAATCCACAAACTTCCTTCTCATAAAGCATCCGCCTTTGCATGTTCTTAGAAAAGTACACTCCTCACATTCTTTTGGCAATTTGTACATTTGCATCTCTTTTAATATTTTTGCTAGTGCCGTGGCATGCACCACTTTCAAATTTTCTCCATTCTCTATGACATCAAATATATTATACATTGGAGGTTCCCTGTTTGTACAACAAAAATAAGAGTCGCCATTTACAGATAAATTGGCCAACAAACCTATGGAATAGGGGCAGTATCCTCCGGTTACTGGTATCCTTTTTTCGATGCCACTGTGAAAGAGAGGGTCGCCAGATTCTATGTTTACTGCACCTGTGTCATAAGCAAATTCTGCTATATTCTTAAGAATTTCAATATAGTTATTGCTTGGTTTAAGATTCATATTTTCAATAGCACGTCCTTGTGATGGAACAATATCCCACACTCTGCATCTCTGAACCCCTAGATTTCTTGCAAATTTGAAGATGTTAATTATTTCATTTTCATTCTCTTTTATCAGAACTGTTTGTGTTACACAGGTCATACCAACCTCTTTTGCATTTTTTAAGGCCTCCACTGCTCTTTTGAAAGAACCTTTTTTGCCTCTTATTTTGTCATGTTTTGGGGGGTCAATACTGTCTATGTTTATTTGAACCTGAGTCAAACCTACTTCAAACAACTCTTTGGCACGTTTTTTCGTTAGAAAATAACCATTGGTTATCATATGAACTATCATTCCATTATCCTTTGCCAATTTCACTGCCTCCCTTATATGGGGGTACATTAACGGCTCACCACCAGAACATGTAAGCTGTTTCAATTTTTGTTCTCCAAAATAATTAATTAGTCTTTCCATTTTTTCTTTATCCATAATTTTGTAGTTTGTTTTCTGGCCAGCATTCTCATAACAATAAATACATTTGTGATTACATAGCTCAGTGAATTCAACTGTGGCCCACAACAATTCACCGCACCAATACTTCCGAGTTTTTTCAAACTCTTCAACTTTCTTCATGGCATCATTTTTTTTCCAATCAAATGTCACAGAACACACATTCTACACCGCCCACAAAACCAAAAACCAAAAAGCTGAGAAAATGAATGAAGAACCTAAAAAAGAATGGGCTATTTTGGCCTTGTTTTTGTAAAGAAAATAAAATATTAAAAGGGGAAAAGGTAGCAAAATAACTAGGTTGGAAAAGAATAATATTGATAAGGAAAAAATTCCCAGTAAAACGAAATCTATTCTCTTCCCCGTTTCGTAACCCAAATAAACAGGCACGGTTTTTATGTTGCTGAGCTTGTCCCCTTCATAATCTCTTAAATCTGAAATACTGCTACCGATAAAGGCTAAAAGAGAAAACAAAAGATAGTATTCCAATATATTGATTGAGAAATTACCGGCACCCAATAAGAATACAATACTTGCCCCAAAGCCTGTGTAGAAATTCTTAACAAGGAAATATTCCTTGAGTCTGAAAAAGGAATATGTTATGCTCACAACCACACCTAAAAGGCAGAAAAAAATGGAATATGGAGATAAAAAGAATGAGAAAAATATTCCTGAAAGGAAAAGAAGTGATACTATGAATAAACCCCATTTGTTCATAACAAAGGGGTTAATTTTTTTTCTGTTTGCCAAGTCTTCTCTTGAATCAGTCGTGTTATTATACGCATAAGCTCCCGCTGTCACAAGAAAGGAAGAAATTATAACGAAAATAAGGTCCATAACTTCAGAATTGAACAAAAGGTAACCTGTTATGCCTATGCAAACCAAAAAGATACATATCCTGAATCTTATGAATTCCAAAAAATCGCTAAGTAACTTTTTCATTTGATACACTCCCAGAAACAGTTTTGAAAAGTTCGCACACATCTGACTCAGAAAGGGATTTTTTATTGTGCTCAGAAAAATTCTTTACGCTTTTAAGCAGTTTTTTTATTTCCTCCTCCGAGGGATTGAAATCCTTTAGAATAAACCTTAAACCTGAGCTACCGCTGTGCTTGCCAAACAAAAATTTTCTTTTCTGTCCCACAATCTCAGGGTCAAAGTTCTCATAGGTTCTCGTATGCTTTATTACGCCATTCACATGGATTCCACTTTCATGAACAAAGACATTTTTACCTACTATCGGTTTATGTTTTTGAATGGAGACACCAGAATATTTTTCCACCAAACTACAAATTTCTTTTAACTTGTCAAATTTGACCCCCAAATCTATTCCATGCAAATACTTCAAAGCAATACAAACTTCTTCTATTGGAGAATTGCCTGCCCTTTCACCTATCCCCGTAAAGGTTCCGGAAAAACTGTCTGCACCAGCACTTAAACCGGCCAACACATTGGCCGTCGCCAGACCAAAATCATTGTGACAGTGTAAACATATCAAGCATTTGCACTCTTCCTTTAGTTTCTTGATAAAATCATATGTTTGAGAGGGAGTTAGACAACCTAAAGTGTCTGCTGGGAAAAAATATTCCACATCCTTAGAAAGTTTATTGATGAAATAAATCAGGTAATTCATGTCTGCCCTGGTTGCGTCTTCAAAACCAAAATCTATTTTTACACCATGTCCCTTTGCTAAATCCAAAGCCTCCAGGGCTCTTTGCAGATTTTCTTCCCTGCTTATTCTGAGTTTGTGCTCCAAATGCAAGTCAGAAACAGAAGTAAAAAGCATTATCCTCTGCACGTCGCAGTTGAGAGTTTTCTCAATGTGCTCCTTTTTCATCATGCACATTGCGCTGATTTCAGCTTTTAGACCCATATTTGAAAGTTTTTTTACCAGAGAAGCTTCAGAGTCCGAGACGGAAGGCATTGTTTTTATTACATCACAGCCGAATTCAGAAGACTTTATAGCTAGTTCTACCTTTTCTTCTGGCTTGAAAACCACCCCAGGCATCTGTTCTCCGTCTCTTAACGTAGTGTCAAAAATTTTTATTTTATGTTTAAACTTAATCATCTCATTTTATTATATAGTTTAAACTTTTATATAAACTTTAATTTTATGTTTAAACATTTAAAGTATTAATATAAACAAAGTAAATAGTTTATTGGGGATTTGTATAATCAGACTTTCAAAGAATGAAAAAAAGACTTTGAAATTATTATTGGGAAATTCTAGAATATCTGACAGAGAAATAGCTTCCAAACTGAACATATCAAGTCAAGCCGTGGGAAAAATAAGAAAGAAGCTTGAAGAAAACATAATAGACTCGTATACCTTGAATCTGGACTGCTGCAAGCTGGGGGTCAAAATATTTTGCATTGGAATATCAAAGCCGACAAAGGAGGGCTTTGAAAGGGGCGAATCAGAAGTGGAAAAGGTATTAATGGAAACTCCTCATGTGATTAATGCTTACAGAATACCAAAAGGAGTTTGTGGTTATATAGTTCTGTACGGCTTCCGGGATATGGAGGAAATGGACCATTTTTTTCGTTCATCAGAAAACATGCAGAAATTTCACAATTTCATAGAAACCGAGGAACTGTTTACCTTTTCCCACAACAGCTTGATAAAAAACAGTCCGGTACAGCTTTTCAACAAGGTCATAGACGAATCTGGAAACAAAATAACTGGAATAAACATTTAGCCAATTCACGATTTTTTCTTTATGCTTTTCTTTCTCATTTTGTTTTTGGCCCTGATTTCCTTGCTCAGTTTCCTCATCCTGCTTATTTCTATTCTTGATTTTTCCAGATTCTCAAGTGTTTTTTCCCCTTTGTAAAGAATTAGGGTAAGGATCATTAATATCAATATCAAAATAACAAAACTTTCAAAGTCGTCCGCAATTATTATATCGTAATTTGTCACGGCCGCGACCATAGGAGTGAACAGAAAGAAAGCAAACAACAGGAACATTAATTTCCTAAACAAACTATCACCTTTTATTTTTTCTCCGCACTATTTATAAAACTGTCTGCTGGGAAATTTTATATATAATTGACCTTTAAACTTATCATGAACCCCCTTTTCATTTTCATGGCAGGATTTCTCGGCGGACTCATAAGAGGACTTCTAGGCATAGCCAAAAACGTTTCCCCCTCAAAGAAAAAGAAGCTCCGAAAGGATTACATGCTCGTTTCCCTCCTTACCTCCGGAGCAATAGGCCTGCTGGTCGGACTTTTCATAATCGATGACTTGAAATTCGCACTGCTGGCCGGATACGCCGGAACAGATTTCCTGGAAAGCCTTTTCAAAATAAAGATGGGAAAGAAAGTATGGGACTGAAAATTCTATTTTTTGTTTCAGCGTTTCTTCTCTTGATTCCCGTTGCTCTCGCCCAAGAGCTTACTCTGGAAGTGAATGGAAGCTGCATAGATTATAACGTAAAACTAATAGCGGAAGACTTTGAAAAGGGCTGTTATGACGTAAAGATAGACGTAAAAACTCCGGAAGGCAGAGTTGGTGAGATTTACGACCCAAATGAAGGCTGGAAATCCTCCTATTATTACATTAAGGACGGCTTCTGCAATCAGGAAAGTTATTACAAAAATTTCGAACTGAAGGTTGGGACGAAAAAAGACTTCAGTTTCGTGGCCAGCCTCAAGTCTAGTTCTCGAGTATGGACTTCAGACTATTACGAAGTAAAACAGAATTGCCCTAAAGAATCGTTAGAACCGGAAAACTTTTTTCTGGCAGTATTGATTGTGGTCCTGATTCTTTTGGCCGGGATAACTTTTTACGTAAAAAAATTCAAGTGATTACCAGATTCTGCATCTGAAGCCGTATTTTCCCACCAAAGGGACAAACTTGTAGTAGCCCATTTTCCTTATTTTCTTCAGTCCCATTCTGGTTTTCTCGTAAAGAATCATTTCCTGCGTGAAGAGGTCGCCCACGGGTGCGACGAGTTTTCCTCCTTCCTTCAGTTGATTTTCCAAAGGCTGCGGTATTTTGGGCGCAGCCGCCGTGATTATAATCCTGTCGAAAGGAGCTTTTTCCGCAAGTCCTTCGGTCCCGTCACCCTGTATAATTTCCACGTTTTTCAGTCCCGTCTTTTGCACGTTTTCCCTGGCCGTTTTTACGAGTTCCTCGTTTGTTTCAACCGTGTAAACCTTTCCCTTGGGGCCGACTATGTGACCCAGAAGCGCGGCCTGCCAACCCGAACCTGCCCCTATTTCCAGAACTTTATGACCACTTTCCACTTCAAGTAGTTCAGTCATGACAACAACGGTCCAAGGCTGGGAAATTGTCTGGCCGTAACCTATCGGCAGCGGATAATCCTCGTAGGCTTCGTCCTCGTATTCATGAGGCACAAAAAATTCTCTCGGCACCTCTTTCATCGCTTTCTCCAGTTCCTCGCTTCTAAGAACATCTACCTTGAGTTTTTCTATCAGTTCAAAATTGCTGGATGGCATGAGAATAATTAGGTTTGAAAGAAATAAAAATAGAAGGATTTTACTTTTCGGCTTTCTTTGGAAAACTGAAACCCTTCTTTTTCCAGAAAATCACAAGAGCGATTGCCACGACTATCGCAGCTATCGAGCCGATTCCCACCGGGCTTGTCAGGAACCTTCCAGTTGAACCGAAGTCAAATCCTCCCGCCTGGGTTCCTCCTTCAGAAACGCAGGGCTGTTCCTCGAAAGGTTTGTACAAATCCGTGCCGCATCCGTTCTGCTCGGTGCAGGTTCTAGTCTGCCTTCCGTTCACGCAGGCGCTCCATTCCGTGCACGTCCATTTCTCCCTGCATATATCTTCTTGCGGATTGGTTTCTTCTTGTTCCTGTTCTATTGTGGTAGTAGCCTCTCCGTTACCGCCTCCACCACCGCCGCCGGAACCGCCTTCGTTTGTGGTTATCGACAAGTCTATTAAATCATGTCCTCCCTGAAGTACAGTGCTCGTTTTTCCTGTGTCAATTCCGTTGACATAGAATTGAACTGTATCTCCAAGGTACTGTTCTGGTATAATTAATACATAATCATAATTCTCGTCAGGTGATGGCACTGTTGTACTTTTGACTTCCGTTCCATCTATTTTTGCTGTCACAATAGTTCCGTCCGGAGCCTGATTTCCATTAATATTCACTGAACCATAGAACACATGCCCCGGTAACTCTGGAGCCAGAACGGGAACACTCATTAGAATCGTAAAAACAACTGCAAACAAAATCTTTCTCATCTATCTAACCCCCCACATTTTCTTGATAATTATACAATCCTTAAAGTTAAATACCTAACGTTCTTCCCTCTTCATAAAAATAAAAGAAAGGGATGGCGGTTTCCCGCCGTTTAAGTCTTTAGTTTTATTAGTACCAGCCACAGTTTGTAGTATAGGCATATATGCTATCTTCTGTTGCAAACAGCCAGTATCCTGCTCCTGGGTCTAGCTGGTTATAGTATGTGAAATCTGCCCACTGGTCTGGATTCCATGGTTCCCAGTAACTTGACAGGGCTGACCATCCTTTATCATAGTAGTTTTCTCCCAAGGAGAACAGCACGCAGTATGCGTATTCTCCATGACCAAATGGATTATTTGGATCTATGGGAAATTCCATTATCTCGTTTCCGTTATTGTCCTCGTTGCCATAGTACCCGATGAGGTTCCAGCCGTGTTTTATCATCTTGTCAGGTGGCGTCTGTCCGGGTGCGAAAAGGCTTCCGCCTATCTGCATCTCTGTTTCATTGTTTGTCAAAACCCAGTATCCCCAACCTGGTTTCATCTCATTTATTGTGTTAGGTCCATTGGGTATGTACACGTACCATTCGTCCGTGAACGCATCGTATGTCCACACTGAGATTATCTTGTCCTCAATGCCCGAGAACGCCTCCTCCACGGAGTCGTCCAGCATCACGAAAGGCACTGAAATCAGGTTCCACTTCTTATTCAAGGTTATGTTGAAGGTTGTTCCAGTAACCTTGAACTTTTCTATGTCCAGTTTGTCTCCCTTGTTGCCTAGTATGTCAACACAGTAGTACTCCAGCTCGTGCTCTGTTTCTTCCCTGAAGTAAAAGTCCGTCTCTGGTACGCAGCAGAAGTACTTTTCGTACTCTTCGTCATAAATGTATTCTCCTTTGTCGCCGCAGTATTCTTGTGTTACGTCTTCAGCATCCCATCCCACATTATAACAGACTTCCTTTATCGGTACTGGATGTGGCTGTTCTAAGTCTGTGCATTCAAGTGATATTGGAGTTAGTAAAGTCACTTTCCAGCATTCCATGTATTCTTCTGAACTTTCATTCCAGCACTTGTCTGCTATGTCATAGTAGTATGCATCCTCTCCATACCATTTTGTCTTCGGGTCTCCTACCGTCTTGTTCGGCTCGGGAGCCGAGTTGTCAACGAATACGCACTGCCACTTTATTTCCTCTACCTTGTCCACGTTATCAACGCTGTAATATTCTATTATATGGCAGGATTCCGGACTCTTGTGTAATGGAGCTTCATATAGAGTCCAGCCTTCCGATTCTGGATTTAGCGGGTCTGTAGGTTCTACAGGATCCCAAAGCTCACAGTCTTCATAACAGTAGTGCCAGTCTTCCTTATTTTCTAAGTAAACATCTTTGTAGTACGTTGCCGCTACTCCTGATGGGTGCGGTTCTTGATCTGTTGCTGAAAGCGTTACTTCTGTTTCCGAGGTTATCCATTCAGGACCTTCTTTACCATCTTTGAAATAAGGCGTTCCATATGTCTTGGTTGTTACTGGTGGCGTGTGGTCAACAAACACGCACTGCGCGTTCACTGGCTCGGTATTTCCGAGCGCGTCCATACTGAAGAACTTTATCAGGTGACAAGACTCCTCTGGTATTCCGAAGGGCACTTCATATTCATACCATGTGTTGTCATGTGTGTTCATTGCGAACACGTGGAAACCGGGTATCTCGTTC
>Ga0172363_10001813_pt1 | contig 17173 bp, 8 predicted proteins | sample LakKivs2_kivu2a2_FD_114541 | JGI IMG/M metagenome (GOLD analysis project Ga0172363, IMG submission 114541) | Sediment microbial communities from Lake Kivu, Rwanda - Sediment s2_kivu2a2 | ecosystem: Environmental > Aquatic > Freshwater > Lake > Sediment | place: Rwanda: Western Province, Lake... | reverse complement strand
TGGTATACACCTTTCAGACAACTTAGAAGCAGCTCCAGTGAAGGTTAGAGTGCTGCGTAACTTCATGGACATAACTGGCGCTAGGGAAAAATGGATGCTGGGCAAGAATGCTCACCTTTACACCGCAGGTTGGAGCCTCGGCATAGAGCCTGACTCCATAGTGCTGTGGATGGGTGACGCTGGCGTTGGCGCGGCTCTCTCGTACTACTGGCATCCTGGATCGTGCTACAACACTGCATATGCAAACGACGCTACATTTAACATAAATGCCCGAATAGTAGAGATCGCTAACAGCGAGGCAGAAGCTATAGCTGCAATGGCAATATGCAACCAGCGAGCCGCAGAGATGGCTCTCAACGGCCCCATGTTCGTGTTCTCAAGCACTATGGCTAACGCGAGGACGTATGTTGGCGGCACACCAGCTGAAACGGCATATGTGGGTAGGCTTTGGAAAGGCATGGTCATGGTCACAGGCTACGGCAGTGACAGCTTCTTTGGCATGCTAAACATGCACCCAGAAGGATATCCATTGCCAGCAAATGGCGTAATCAGATACGGTTTCAAAACAACAGACATCAGATTGTTCAACACTATATATGCTGAATGGGTATGGGATAACAACGTATTGGACTTGTGTTACGACAGTCTAATAGCTTCGAACCCATACGCTCTCACTCAGAGACTACCTTGGTTATGCAAGAACTACGTGGTGAGCTCATATGAGCACCCGGACTATGGTACTTGCACGAAAGTCATCGTAACCCTGCGAAATGACGCAACTTGGACTGACGGTACACCAATCACTACGGCTGACATCTACTTTACTCTGGTTGAACTTGACGACCTCCTTGTAGCAAGGGGTCTCCCGAAACAATGGTGGTACAGCGCGGTCAAAAGCATTCTGTCATTCTCAATACTTGACCCACTCAACTTCGAAATCCTCATCAACGTTAAAAGCATATGGGCTGTCGGCTTGACAGGCATAGGAGTGCGTCTGATGCCAGAGCACATTTGGCGGCCAATCATAACATCGGGTACACCAACTCAGATACAAGGTGCCACACCTGACGTGAACATGATTACCTCTGGTGCATGGCGTTTCAGAGAATACGTGAGTACCTCATATGTTGATTTGGCTGCTAACAAACCAGGCAGTACAGTCAAAACCTCATTCGCAGGCAGCGTACCAATCACGTCTCCGAAAGGCTTCTTCAGGTACTATCCGAAGTACGTAGACATTCACGCTGACGACTACAAGTCTAAGATCTTGTTAGCCGATCCACTTGACACATCAGTAGACGTGCACTTGACAGTCACAGACGAGAACCTACTCCGAGAAACATTCAACTTCACGTATGACACAATTGACCCAATGAATCCCGTAGGCACGGAGATTCTATACAGAACTTGCGATTGGGTAATAGATGCTTATGTAGATCAGACGGAACCGACAGGACTTAGCTTCTGCGACAGAATCCTAATAGCAGGTCTCGCTCCAGCAGAGCCACCACTATGGATGCACGTTAACTTCTTCGATCCCGCTCATCATACATTGGTTCTTGGCCAAATCATAGAAGCCGACAAGACAGTCTGGATTGACACTACAACGCTCGTTGAAAGCGTACACGAATTCGAAAAACCAGGTGTCCCAATAATTGAAACATTCACTGTTAACCTAGCCATAGGCTACCACGTTGCCAAAGTCACAAAGGTCATCACAACCGAATGGATGCTGCAACAAGACAACACAGTCGTTCCATTCCCATGGATAACAACCATAACAGTTGAATGGCCAATTTGGGTCACAATCAAAGAAGACATCGCTGGCGCAACCTATGTCAATCCACAGCTTCCAGCACCAGACTGCAAGGTGCGAGTTGATGACGTGTTAAAAGCTGCGTTGGCCTTCGGATCCAACCCAGGACACCCAAGATGGGACACTGGATCAGACATAAATGGAGACTACAAAATCCGAGTGGACGACGTACTCGCAATCGCATTGAAATTCGGCTGGCCCTGGTAGCAATACAATTAAAACCCAAAACGTCCCCCCTTTTTTATGTTCTCCTTTTTTGTATGGCTCTCGATTTTTTTAAGTTTAATTTTTGTTGTTCTCTCGGAATTTTAAAAGGAGTCATAGACTATTCTTTGATCACAATTGAACCTCTACAAAACGTGGTTCAACAAATAGAAGATAATTCCGTAATCCTTAAATTCTAAGAATTACAACATAAAGGTTGACGAAAAGAAAAGGAGAAGGGAGAAAAAATAATGAACGATAAAATTAAGAAGATACTAGTGTCTTTGCTGATTACATCGCTTTTAATCATGCCTGTCTTCGCAGTACCAGACATACCAGATGAGGAACACGCCGCTGACGCCATGTGGATGGAGCCTTCCAGCCTAAAGTTCGAAACAGGCGATACAACTTCCGGCTATGAAGATAGCGTAGGAATCGGATACACCTTCACAGTAACGGTTTACTTGAACGTGAGTATTGCAGCGTGTGCAGGTTGGCAGTTCAGAATAAATTATGACAGTACATGGCTTAACGTAACCAACTGTGTTTACACTGGTGCAGGCAGCGCCAAAAGCCAGTATTTCGAGGCGTCAGGAACAACCACTGTCTTTCTCTCGGCCACATTAGGCGTGGGTTACGTCCTGCACGCTGAAAGTTATATGATGGGACCTTTTGGTCCACAAAATCATGCCTACAGCCTCTCTTACGTGACATTCGAGGTAATCGATAAACCAGAGAAGGGTGAAACCTTAACAAGCGCCCTTGCCTTCCAATACGACGAAACATACTACATGGACACAGTACCTGAAACCAAAGTCTTTGGCATTGGAATCGACGGCGACGCCGAGTTCATTTGGACTGCGCCTCCAAAACCATGGTTTGCTTTAGACCCATCGGACACCGAGTATGACCAATATACCGTCGCGGTTAACGAAACCTTCGATGTTGACGTCATCATAGACAACTACTATGACGGTTGGGGCATGACGAACGCCACATTCTGCCTCAGCTACAACTCAACAATCCTCAACGCCACAACAGTAACTATTAATACCGCTGAATGGACCCTTGACAGCTTGGTCAATTACCACGACACAGACGAAGACTGGGTGAATGTCACCGTTAAAGACTTTACTGGAACAGGATATTCAGGCGACCCAGTACTAGTAGCAACCATCACCTTTGAAGTGTTATATCAAGGCGCTTCACCACCAGACCCCGCAGGATCGTATGTCGAATCCCCGTTAGCCTTCTGTGACGACACTGAAGTGTGGAACCACGAGTATACGATAGATCTAGAGCCTATAGATGGATCGGTCAGAATCTATTCCCTGTTAGCGATAGTACTACCACACTTAGCCGTTGAATTTTCCCCCACGAATGCAATAACCTTCGGACCAGCCCCAGCGGTAGGTGAAGAATTCGAAGCAAACATTGTAATCAAAAACCTCCACTTCGCTTGGTACCTAGTAGGACTAGACTTCAGGCTAGATTACTGCCCAGACTTCTTGGAAGTAGTTAGCTGCGAGGAAGGCCCCTACTTCCCACAATTCGACCAGGGCTCAGGCACAATGTTCATAGGCTTTGATGAAGGAACCTACGTAACCGCAATGGACCTTATCCTGCCAGATTCTCTCGGACATTACAATGCCTCAAACCTGCCAGGAGCCTCTCCGCCAGAAGACGGAACAATAGCTGTAGTCACCTTCAGGATAACCGATCAAGATGTCAGCTGCGATCCAGAAACATTCCTCTGCAACTTAACACTACACGATATTATGATGGTTGACATGAATGGTGCATACGTATCATTCGATGCGCCAGAAAACGGCATCGTAACAGTCTACGGTTCATACGAAGTGGGCAGAGTAATAGACGTCTACACGCAGTATCCAGATGGATTTAACGGAAAAGGATTCAACGTCTCTAGTGACATGTTCTGGCCACAGAAAGAGGTTATACTCTACGCCTACGTATCCTACAACTGCTGGCCAATGCAACAGAAACTTGTAACATTCACAGTTTTCGACAATGAAGGAAACGTTTGGACACAACTACAAGACGCAACAAATGAGACCGGTATAGCTTCTGTGTCATTCCGTATGCCATGGCCTTGTGAAGACCCTGAAAGCCTGTTTGGAGTGTGGACAGTCAAAGCCGACGTAGACATAGCATGCGAAGTTACAATAGACTGGGTCTACTTCCACTATGACTACCTGATAAACATAGTCAAAGTGACAACCGATGAGTACTACTACGAACACTGCAATTACGTAACAGTGACAGTTGAATTCACCAGCCACGCACAACAAAACTACACAACGTCACTATGGGTAACAATCCATGACAACCTAAACGTACCCGTAGCCACAACCACCTTGAGCTTCACCATCGGAGGAGCAAAATACTGCACACCCAAAGAATACACAAAAGAATTCATTCTACACATTGACAAATTCGCGGCAGCCGGCGAAGCAACAGTGTACGCTACCCCACGTCTTTACTGGAATGGTAGCTGGGTTGCGGCAGGTCCAATGGGAAGCACAAAAATCTACATACTACCAAGCTAAACTCTTATCACAACCAAAAACTCCCCACATTTTTTTTCGAAAAAAAAATGCTTCTTAAAATTACATAATCAGAGCAAACTTTTAATCTCCCGGCATCCTCATATTAAAAGAGGAAGAAGGAAAAATGAACTCAAAGACAAGCTTGTTGCTAATATTCCTCTTTACGTTTACAACTTCGCTTTTGCAATCAAATTCAGCGTGCTCACTTACCCAAACAACAATAACCTTTAACCCAAGACAAAGCTATCCTTCCGCAGGTCAATCCCTCACCATCAATGCTGCAGTGCTTGACGTAACTAATCTAAGTGCTTGGCAACTCCTCATAGGCTTCAACCCCTCCATCATAAACTGCACTGATGTCACCATTCCTCCTGATAACATCTTCGACGGAAACTACATCTTATTCCCACCAGAAATCAACAACACAAAAGGGTATGCCAAGATTTTCTGTGTGTTGAACGGAACTCACGGAGTAAACGGTTCAGGAACTCTATGCCAAATAAACTTCCAATGTTTGACACCAGGCGTCACCGCCTTAGAAATAATTCAGTTATCCTGCATCCACTGTAGCACATATCTTCAAGAATCAGGTTACAACCTCATTCCATTCATCAGTGAAGAAGGGGCTGTAGAGGTCACTGAACAAGGTTTCCAAGAAAACTGGTTTAACCTAGAAACACAACCCATCCTCATCTTCAGCAACTCTACAATCACAGCGTTTCAATGCAATGAAACATGGAAGGAAATCACATTCAACGCCATAGAGACCACCGGGACATATGGTTCAACAACTGCTGTAACCCCAAAATCCATAATCAACGGAACCAAAATAATGGTTCTAATAAATAATACACCCGTCTCTTACAGCCTATCCAAAAACACAACCCACAACTTCATACACTTCACCTACCAGCACTCTACAAAAAACATCAAGATTCAAGTTACCCTCTTAGGGGACGTAAACGGCGACAGAAAGGTTCGTGTTGATGATGTCTTGTTTGTAGCCTTGAGGTTTGGAACCGACGAAGGCGGCCCCCCAAACTCTAATGGTTACGTATATGATCCCATAGCCGATTTAGCGCCAGTGCCTGACGGCGACGGCAAAATACGCGTAGACGACGTCCTTCTCGCAGTGGGAGAGTTCGGAAAAGAATGGACACCATAATCTCTTCCCACCATAAAAAGCGGCAAGAAGATAATTCCATAAAGCTTATACTTTATACAAACTTAATTAAATAATTAAATAAGGGGAGAAGGGAAATGTTAAAAAAAGCTTCATTACTCCTTTGTGTAATTCTCATTACAGTTTCAACGGTGCGAGGAGTACAGGCAGTAGGTCTTGAACTCGCTTTAAACGTTAACGAGAAATATGACTTAGGAGAAGAGATTTCTATCTCAGGGAACCTAACATTAGACGGTTCGCCAGTGACAGACGGTTTAGTAACAATTCAAATAGATGATCCGCAAAACGATCTATATGTGCTGCGCACTCTTAATACTGGAAGCACGCCTTCAGGTCCATGGCCTGTGGAAATACTGGAGTTAATAACATGCGACAGTTACGGCAATCCACAATCTGATTTTGAGGCAGGTGGAAACCTTGGCATTAAAATAAATGTAAGAAACAATTGCGTCAACATGCAACATGTAATAGTCACGGTAAACCTCTACGATTCAAACGTGATACCGTTTATAGCGTTGAAACTCTATGAAGATGATATGGACCCAGAAAGCAACGAAACTCGTACCATTTGGCCAATACCTATTGCTCACAACGCAAAGCTCGGCCAAGCATACGCGTATGCCAATGCACTGAATGGATGGCCAAAAAACGGAGGATTCGCTTTCTCTCCAGAAAAGTCAGTTCAATTCAACATTGGAAGTACTAGTGGATCAGGAACGCAGGGCACTCAAGGAATTTATGGTGCAGGTTCAGCGGGAGAGTTCAATCTAACATTTCGTACACAATTTCACGGTGGACGTACAGGAAACTACAACGTTTCAGCGGCATCATATTATCAATGGTGGTATGCAACTAACCAGGCAACCTTTGAGGTGTATTTACTTGGTGATTTAAATGGCGACGGAAAGGTTCGTGTTGATGATGTCTTGTTTGTAGTCTTGAGGTTTGGAACCGACGAAGGCGGCCCCCCAAACTCTAATGGTTACGTATATGATCCCCTAGCCGATTTAGCGCCAGTGCCTGACGGCGACGGCAAAATACGCGTAGACGACGTCTTAACGGTCGCCTTGGCGTTTGGAAAATACAGTGAACAATAACTGTGTAATTACAAATGAAAGCCAAAAAAATGCGCACGGTTTTAGGCCTGAGCAGGAGAGGAGAAAGAATTTTGTCGCGTTCATTCACTCTACATAAAGTGCTGAACATAAACTGACCCAAAAACTGTAATAACTCTTTCTATCTAAGAATGGTTCTTCAGTGAATAAGGCTCCGCGCTTCAGAAAATTCTTAATCTGCCTTCGCTGCAAATTTTTCTATTCTCAAAAATAGAGAGGAAATGTCTTTACAATATAGGATGCATATCTGAAGAGCCTAAAGCGTCAATTATAGTTAAGCTCTGTCTAAATTCCGGAAGTAACGCTTTATCTTTTTTAGTAATATTGGTGATTACGGAATATTTGTTAAAGAATTCTGCATTAATCGGATAGCGCGCGCTGGCTTATGGGTCTGAACTGGTGATCCCAACTGGGATCCTTGTTGTGATGTGAATGGTGATGGCATAGTGGATATTTCCGATGTCTATATGGCAGCTCTTCACTATGGAGAAACCTTTCCGTAGATACTTTCTGTATGCAAGCATAGGTTTTTTCCCTGTTTTTCTTTTTGGCTTTCTTTTTTATGATATATACTATGCATGATGCGTTTTCTTTAGGACTATAAGATTGTTTCAGAAGTCTTATTAAGACACTAAATGCATAAATAAATTCTGAAAGGAGAAAGGGGGAAAACTGCATTGAAATTGGACAGAAAAAAAGTGTTAATGGTCTTTCTTTCGTCTTTGCTGATTGCGTCTTTGCTGTTTGCGTTTTTGCTGTTGGTTAACATGGATGGGCTCATAAGCGCAGAGCCCACAGAGGAGGAACTTATATACCTTCACGGTCCGCCTCTTACGACTGTACATATGGATTCGAATGAGTCTCTTGTGCCTGTACATTTGAATTCGGAGATGACTCTTACGCCAGTACACATGCACTACATTGGTGACCCCATGCTTGATCCTATCTACGCGCCTTGGTTTACTCCTTGGCATGAGCTTTATCCCGAATTTTGTCAAGAATGGATTCTCACAAGCTGGGAAGATAATGGCGATGGAATACTTAGTCCTAATGATCAGATTGACATGAGTGATCCTACTGGACTGGATGTGACTTGGTATCATGTGGACAGAATCACATGGACTATGTTGTTGACGAATGAAACCGATCCAGAGGACCAGATGTACGTCGAGTATAAAGGCACATTCGAGCCAATTGAAGACCCCATAAATTACCCTGTGTGCACCTTTTGGCATGAAGTTTATCCGAGCTACAGCAACGTCTACCATATCATCATTGCGACTGGGCCTCTTGAATGGTGCACATACATTGCGTTGGAACGATTTGTCAATGGTACACCAACTGGGGAGATCTCCTGGTGGCATGTTGAGGAAGTTGTTAGGGACCTTATCCTTCGAGAGAAGATTATGGATCCAATCTGCACTTGGTGGCACGAGATTTATCCAGACTACTGCAAATGGTGGCATCTCACCAGCTGGGAAGACAACCAACTAGAAGGCGATCCAGGTTATGGTCAGCTCAGTCCTTGTGACCAGATCGACATGGTCGACCCTTACTTCCCGAAATGGGAAACCTTCTGGAGTATGGGAGACGTAAACCGAGACGGACTCATTGATATACTAGATGTGGAACTGATTCAGGAAGCATGGGGCTCAACTCCTGGTGACCCCAACTGGAATCCAGACGCCGACCTCAACCAAGATGGGATAGTGAATATGAACGACATGATCATCTGTGTTGCAAACCAAGGTTTGGACATATGGACGTACTTCGGTGTGCCAGGTCCCCGTTCTAAGAAAGAATGGTATCACGTCGATAGAGTAACCCTTACTCTCAATGTTACGTTCGGCGAGCCTCTTGAATGGATGAAAATTGAACTGAAGACATACTACTTCGAGGAAATGTATAACGCCTTGAAACACCCAATTCAAACCCGATGGCACGAAGTCTACCCACACTACAGCAATGTATACACTCTGACGTGGTGGGACTGGTTCCTAGACGACAACTGCAACGGCGTGCTCGATGTCTGCGACTACATCTGGTTGCTGAACGAAACAAGCGGGATAGAGGAGAGGTATCACGTTGAAGACATCTGCTATGACCTTATCCTGAACAAGAAGATTGCAAACCCAGTATGCACTAGTTGGCATGAGGTTTATCCAGACTACTGCCAAGGCTGGCATCTCACCAGCTGGGAAGACAATGGCGACGATATACTCAGTCCTTGTGACCAGATCGACATGCTCACTGCAGAAGACTTTGGGAAATGGGAAACCTTCTGGAGTATGGGAGACACAGACAGAGACGGCTATATTGACGACGACGACGTAGATTACGTGGAAATGTGGTTTGGCTGGCACGGACCGCCCGGGGTGCACCGAGCCGACTTGAACCAAGATGGCGATGTGAACTTAACTGATGCGTTGAGATGCACCCTAAACTATGGCAAGGACATCTGGACATACTACCCTGAACTAGGCGGGAAAACATGGTATCATGTCGACAGAGTAACCCTTACCCTCAACGTAACAATAATCGGTGAACCAGACTACTATTACTTCTTTGAGTATAAAGGTCCTTTCGAAGGCCTATACCGAGTCAAGATAGACCCGATTGACACCTGGTGGACTATGGTTTGGCCAGGGTACCTAGAAGAGAACCTTCAAATCGAAGGGTGGACAGACAATTGCAACGGCGTTCTCGATCACTGCGATAATATCACATTAGGCGGTGCGCTATGCCATGTTGAAGACTTAACCATTGACATAATCCTAAACGAAAAGATCACCGATCCAGTGTGCACTTGGTGGCACGAACTTTATCCTAAATACTGCAATGAATACCACATTATCGGCTGGGAAGACAACGATGACGGAGTGCTCAGCCCATGCGATATGGTTGATCTAGACCCCATTGGCTTGTACCATGTGAAAGGAGTGACGCTCACGCTCTTTGTAATTCCGGAAATACAAGGCGTGCCTATGTACATCGAGTGGGAAGACGGCTTTGAATCTATGTACGATATCAAGACGAATCCTATAGGTCCTTGGCATGAGGTCTATCCAGAATTCTGCTTGCCCTACGTGTTGGTCGACTGGCTGGACAATTGTAATGGAGTTCTCGACTACTGCGACTGGGTCTACCTATTAGAACCAACAGGGTATGAGCAATGGTGGCATGTTGAAGAAGTATCCATTGACATCGTTGTTGAGCCACCACCAATCCACGACGTAGCAGTTGATAGTGCTGCATCCCTTTATCCATGGGTATATCCAAGCGAAATTGATCCCATAACCGTAGCCGTGACAAACTATGGCGACTTTGATGAGCCAACCGTTGATGTCTACGCCTTCTACGACGGAACTCTAGCTGCACCAAAACAAACAACCAATCTAGCAGTAGGAGAAACAAAAACCTTAACCTTCTATTGGAACACAACAGGCGTTCCTATAGGATTCTACACCGTAAGGGCCAACGCCACAATTCCCATTGACGACGTTCCAGGCAACAACTATCTAGTAGGTAACGTACAAGAAGTCAGAGCGTTGCCACCTCCACCAGAAGACCTAGAGTTATTCCCAAGAGCCGTTGAAGATCTCGAGTTTCCAATGGGCACTCAATGGCACGAGCTCCACCCAAGCAAAACCAACTACTACCACCTGTCAGATTGGCTACCCGGTATGGTGCTTGGCCCAGAAGACTGGGTTATGATGGACGGCTGGTGGTTCTTAGTGGATGACTTGACAATTGACATCGAAGTAGTAGACGTAGAGACGCAAGTAAGGTACTGGTTAGACTACGAGTGTGGCTATTGGACCTTTAATCCAAGAAATCCTGTTTCCACCAAATGGAACGAAATCAAAAATAGCGAAACGCATACGCCGCCAGAGTGGCCACGTTGCTGGCATCTAATCGATTGGGAAGATAACGGAGACGGCAGACTCAGCTTTTGTGACCTCATTATAATGGCACCAAACGATCCATTCCCAGGAGCTCCCCACATGTTCCATGTGGAACTAGTAACAGTCACTCTGAAGCTAACTGATGAGGGTATGCAACAACACTACTTGGAGTTTATGGGTACACTGGAAGAGTTCGAAGCTAATGACTTCATACACTTCCCATTGGTCACGCTGTGGCTTGAGATCTGGCCAGAACAAGGTCGACCATGGATGCTAATGGACTGGACAGATCAACCGTTGCTCGCTCCATCCGATCGGATTGTCCTGACACTGAAAAGTCCTAACACTCATGAACCCATACCTGATATATGGGCTGAGTACCACGTTGACAAAGTGACAGTCGCCATGAATCTAACAAACATGGACAACGAAATGACGCACATCGTGAAATTTGAGGGCTCCATCGTACAGTTCAAGTACCACCACTGGATGTATGACCCACCCTACTCGGAAGGTCCCTTCGGCACTCAATGGCACGAGGTCAACCCAACCTACTGCAGGCAATGGTGTATAATCGACTGGGATGACAACGGAAACTTCATACTCGATTATTGCGATCTGATCTGGATGGTAGACAAAGAAACCGGTGTGGTAGTACCATTCCACGTAGAATCTTTAAGCACCGACATCTACGTCTCACCATTAGCCATCCATGATGTAGCCGTTACAAACGTCACCGTGTGCTATGGAGCCACCCTCATCCATGGAGGAACAATAGCCTGTATCAACGTGACCGTTACAAATGAAGGAGATGTCACCGAAACATTCGACACCACCACCTACTGGAACACAACAAATGAAATCGAAACAATCGAGTTTACCCTACCAAGCGGAGACAGCAACAGCACATGCTTCAGCTGGGACACCACAGGCTTAACCGAGTACGAGGACTACGAGATAAGCGCTTACGCTCATCCTGTTCCAGGCGAAACAGACCTCGCAGACAACACCTTCACCTATGGAATTGTTAAGATAGTGCATGTGGGCGACGTGAACGCAGATGAAAAGGTACGAGTAGACGACGTACTCGCCGTAGCTTTAAGATTTGGAACAGACTATGGTGGTCCTCCAAACTCTAACGGTTACTTCTATGATCCCAACACGGACTTAAACTGCGACGGAAAAATACGAGTAGACGACGTACTTGGCACGGCACTACAATTCGGATGGACCAAACCTTAACCTCCTTTTTTTTAAAATACTTTAGAATAAAGGCGTACCCCATCAATCTCGTTTAGTGTTTTTGAAAGATATACTTCGCTCATAGCAAATGTTACTAACTAGAACAAAAATTCCGAAAGGTTTAGATTTATGTAGTTAATAAACTAATTATATGTAATCGGAGAAAGGAGAAAGCAAGATGAAAAAGACAAAAACTCTAAATGTCGTAGCTATGCTAACCGCATTCTTACTTGCCACAATAACCGTGACACAAGGCCCTATTGTGCCTAGTATTTTTGCTGCTGTTCCTGATGAGCCCCATACCGGTGATGCCATGTGGGTTGAGCCTTCCACAATCGACCTGTCCACTGACACTGTCTCGGTGGGCCACCGATTCAACGTCACCGTTTGGATAAACCTTACAGTAACATCCCTCAGCTGGGAGTTTAAGCTAATCTACAAAAAGAACCTCCTGAATGCTACAGGATGTGCTTACACCGCAGGAAGCAAAAGCGACTTCTTCAAAGACTTAAATACTTTACCCTTAACCCCCACACTTGACACAATAAACACAACCCACAATTACGCGCTACACGGAGAAGTTGCATTTATGTCTGAGCGAAGTCCAGGCTACGGCAGCTTAGCATGGGTTGAATTCGAAGTAATCGCGGTCCCATCTGAAGGCGAATCCTACACCAGCCCGCTTGATATCGCTACTAATTATCCCGGTGAAACTTATGCCCAAGATCCAGATCAGAAGAAAATTTCATTGATACCATTCAACAGTAATTATAGAATCAGCGGTCCAGGAGCACCTCCGGAGTTAAGCGTTTCCATAAGCCCAACCTCAGTGACCATGAACGTCGGCGCGTCTCAAACTTTCACCTCAACGGTTACGGGTGGAACACCTCCATACTCTTATCAGTGGTATCTCAACGACACCGCTGTTTCCGGCGCCACCTCCAACAGTTGGGCCTTCACCCCAACCTCCGCTGGAGTGTATCCGGTATACCTGAATATAACGGACAGTGTGGGTGCTTGGAAGAAGTCAAACGTTGCACACGTGACTGTCAATCCGCCTCCTCCACCCGGTGGAGCCATACTTTATGTGAATCCTCAAAACATCACTGATCCTACAATGGAGCCTTCATCAATCTTTACGATTAACATAACTATAGCCAATGTTTCGGACATGAGAATATGTGAGTTCAATTTGACCTATAACCCTGATATAATAGGATTTATGGGAATCATTTTGTTCAAGGTTCAAAATCAAGTTCCAACCACACAGATGGTGCTTGACGATGAAGTGGGATTCTTATGGGTGAAACTTGTGTATCAAACAGGAATCACAACTGAATCGTCTCCTCTTGTTGCCATAACATTTCACATGGAATCATACGGAGAATCAGTCTTAGACCTTCACAATACAATACTCACAGATTCAGATGGTGAACCTATACCTCACGAAGCCAGAGACGGATTATTCCTTATAATAATACGAGACGTAGCAATAATTGACGTCTATCCTTCTAGAAACTGGACCTACATAGGTCTCGACGTGAACGTCACCGTGGTTGCTAAAAACCTTGGAGATCAAAACGAAACATTTACAGTAACAGCCTACTACGACAACCTTGAGATAGGAAACTTGACAGTTGAAGATTTACAACCAAATGACGAAATCACACTCATTTTCGTCTGGGACACCAACGATACTACACCTTGCAACAACTACACCATCAGCGCAAAAGCTTCAACGGTTCCCTACGAAATGAATACAACAAATAATGAGCACATCAATGGACATGTAAAAATACGAATTCTTGGCGATATAAATGGAGATGGCAAAGTACGCGTTGATGATGTATACTTAGCTGCGGAAGCCTTTGGAAGCTATCCTGGGCATCCAAGATGGGAACCTGCAGCCGACTTAAATGGCGACGGTAAGATCCGCGTTGATGACGTATACTTGGTAGCAATCAACTTTGGGGCAGACTGTTCTTCATAATTCGCTTTTTTTTATTTAGGAAAAACTTTTAACCAAGATTCACATTAACATAAAAGAATTAGGGAATTAGGAGGAAAATTCATGAAAGGAAAAATCAACAAGGTCATACACATTGCCGTTCTTGCAGCACTAATACTTACAACACTAGTACTCATGGTGCCTAGTATTTTTGCTGCTGTTCCTGATGAGCCCCATACCGGTGATGCCATGTGGGTTGAGCCTTCCACAGTCAACCTGTCTGACTCATTCCCAGTCGGCTACCGATTCAATGTTACCCTCTGGATAAACCTAACAGTGGCCTCCGCCAGCTGGCAGTTCAAGCTAGTCTACAACAAAAACCACCTAAACGCTGTCGGAAGCGGCTACACCGCTGGAGACAAAAGCGACTTCTATTCTAACATTACGACTATACCCTTACCATTCAACTATGGATCCCTTAATAGCACCCACAATTACGTGTTAGACGCCGAATCATGGGGGATGACTGGTCCATTCCGAAGCTCAGGTTATGGCAGCTTAGCGTGGATCGAATTTGCTGTGGTAGCTCTTCCGCCAGAAGGAGAGATATGGACTAGCAAAATCGCTCTGGTTCAGGTTTTTCCCGCAGGCACAGAAACATATGCGCAAAGTCCGACTAGTACTTATATTCCGCTTAATGTCGACCATTGCACCTACATAATACCAGAGTTTTCAGGTCTTCTGGCTATTGGATTGATAATGTGCCTAACTGTCATCGCCATGTTTTCAAGAAAACTTCGAAGTCATCTCAGACACCAGTAAGCAACAACTCTCCTTTTTTCTTTTCGGTTTTTTACCCACATTACCCATGAAAGAGAATCATCGTTTCAAGAGATGGTTTTTGAATAATTATTCCAATACCGAAAATCTTTTAACTTTGGACATAGAACTTTGTTCGAGAATAAATCTCTAGGTGAGAAAAGTTTGAAAAAAATGTTATTGCTGTTAGTTTCATTGCTGGTTATTGCAAACGTGCCTATCTTGACAAAGGTATACGCTCAGACCAGTACGATCATCAAAGTGGAACCAGAAATTAACATCCGCTCGCCCTATGCAGTTTGGCCTAATTATGTGAACAAAACTTTCAAAATCAATGTAACACTAAATGATGTTACTTCTGAGCAGGAGCTTGTAGCTGCACAGTTCTACCTAACCTACAATAAGACCCTACTGGAAGTTGTTTCCGTGACAGAAGGACCTTTCTTCCAAGATCCGCGATGGAATTTAGCCGGAACCCTCTTCATATCATTTGTAGAAGTGCTGCCTGATGGAAGCGGTGTTGTAAAGTATATGGATATGATATATCCGAACTTGACAACTGGTAACTATGACGATTGGACAATCTTCCCAAACGGAAACGGTACAATAGCTACTATTACCTTTAAATCTATTTACCAACCCATCGCGCCGCAATCCTCTGAATCATGTGATCTAGGGATTACAGAGACCATGCTTCTTGATTCCGGTGCAAACGAGATTTCTCATGACTTTCAAAGTGGAACGTATGAAGTTATACCCCTCCAGATACCTCGTACACCTATAGATGTTAGTATAGATGTAGGGAAGATATACTTTAAAGGCGAAATAGCCGAGTTTTACATATTAACTTCTGACTATGGTAAGGCTGTTGATACGACAGAGATCAAAGCTTACTTATATTACGATGGAACATTGTTCGCGAGTTTAACCGATGCGATAGAACATGTAACAACAGGGCTGTACATGATATCATACTCTATACCTTCAGATGCCGAACCCGGAACCTACACACTGCTTGTGGAAGCTGAATTTTTCGAGGCGAAAGGGACCAACATTAATAGTTTTCTGATTAGCTCTACATTTGAGCAGTTGGAAGCATTTGTCGCTGAGATAAATGATGATATCGCCACAATCATACTGCCCGATCTAAATCAAATCAAATTAAACCTTACGGCTATTGACGCCAAAATAGTTGGTGTTAATGGAACTGTTGCCACCATATCCACAACTTTGGGGGCAATTAACGTGAAACTCGACGCTATTGACGCCAAAATAGTTGGTGTTAATGGAACTGTTGCCACTTTATCCACAACATTGGGAGAAGCTAACGTGAAACTCGGCGACGTGCAATCAATAGCAACCACGGCACTATATGTAACATCCATACTCTCAGCAATAGCAGTAATCCTAGCAGCAGCCATTCTAATATTCATAAGGAAAAAGTAAAACCACCCCTCTTTTTTTAAAATATTAAATACTCAAACTCAAGATACCATTTAATATGCAGTATCCGACATCATAAGGTCAAATGTGGAAGCCAAAATGGGAAATATTGAAAAAAGCAAAGAGTCAATAAGAAATTTGAGGATAATTAGTGCCGTCATGGGGTTTTTAGGCGCGATAGATTCAATGACAATCGGATTTTACCTTCTTTCTACACTATTTAATCCGATTCTAATTATTGATTTAGAAATTCAAGGCTACATCCTAACACCAGTCATTGGTGCCATTACCATAACACTCATTTATGGAAGTTACCTTATATTTAAAAATAAAAACGTAAAAAGGGGAGCAGAAATAAATCTTATAACCGGACTGATTTTGGCCTTTTTGTATATCTATTATGCCTACGTTTCTCAACCATCGCTTTTAAGTTGGTTTACGCCGGGTGGCATATTGCTTATTATACCACCAATTCTGAGTGGAATTATTGGAAAGACCGCATCAGGTTAGCAGTCGCATCTGAACAATTGAACGTAAGAAACATACATTTATGGTTGATGCATGTTTATTAATAGGATGGTTAAGAAATTCGATCAAAAATGATATTACACAAATATCGCAACACAACTCAACGATTTTTCAGAAAATGTAACTTTTACATTAGCATTGCTGATGCAATTTCCTAAACCGTTTTTTCCTTCACAGTTCTCGCTTCAAAGGCAACCATTAATTGCCACAAAAACGTTTGATCATTTTTCAATTGATTACGAGATAGAAGCGAAGATATAGAACTTAATTCCAAAAGGCTTAAAACGTTTCAAGTTGTAATTATTAGTGCCGAGGGAGAAGGGAAACTGTGAAGCTACGGTTACCTATCGTAGTTGTTGTGCTTTTTCTATTAATTCTAATTCTGCCATTTTTTGTTTCA
>Ga0172363_10001812_pt1 | contig 17176 bp, 19 predicted proteins | sample LakKivs2_kivu2a2_FD_114541 | JGI IMG/M metagenome (GOLD analysis project Ga0172363, IMG submission 114541) | Sediment microbial communities from Lake Kivu, Rwanda - Sediment s2_kivu2a2 | ecosystem: Environmental > Aquatic > Freshwater > Lake > Sediment | place: Rwanda: Western Province, Lake... | reverse complement strand
CACGCGCAACTCGTGGTTGCGGTAGAGCGCCAGCGCGACGGTCGCCGGGATCACCAGATAGCTGATCGTGATCCGATCGAAGTCGTTCTCGCGCAGGTGAGACCAGAGCGGGCCGCCGGTGAAGACGTAGACCAGGGTCGCGCCTAGCAGGATCGCGAAGAACTGCGCGCGGGTGAGCCGCAGCGCCGTCCACGGCCCCTGGAGGGATGGGGTGGAGAACATACGGGCTCGTTCGGTGCTCTGCTGGGTCATGGTGTTCGTGGTCTCCCCATCCTCGCACATCTCTGTGGGTGCGGGTGCGCGTTCGCAAGTGCTGCACCCCGTGCCGGGCGGCGTTCGCACGGCTGGGAACGCTCCCGGCGGAAGGAGGCGCGAATCCGCGAGGAGCGCGTGGCATATCGCTTGCGACGTCGCGTCGGCGACATGTCGGAACAACGAGAGCACATCCTGCGCCAGATCGAGCAGCAGCGCGCCACGTTGCTCGCGCTGGAAGCGCAACTCCTCGAACCCGGAGAGCCACGCGAGCGCGTGCCGTACGGGTGGCCGCCGAAGGGCTTCTACCTCACGTACTACGTGGTGGCGGGGATGCTGATCGGCATCCTCGGCAGCCTGGCGAGCTTCCTGTGCAACGTCCTCGGCTCGCTGGTCCTCGAGCAGGACCCGCTGCTCTTCCTTCGCGTCTACGGGACGGTGTTCCTCGGCGAGAAGGCTCTGGTCACCGACGACCTGAACTTCTTCATGCTGGTCGCGGTGGTGCACTTCTCGGTGGGGGCGGCGGCGGGCGCGGTCTTCCACGTGCTCGTCAACTTCTACACTCCCGACCGACCGGGCCTGCACATCGGCCTCGGAGCGCTCTACGGGCTCCTCATGTGGGTCGTCAATTTCTACGTGGTGATCGCCTGGCTGCAGCGCGAGGTGTTCGGCGACGCCTACGTGCTGAACCTCATGCCGGCCTGGGTCGCGATGGTCACCCACGTGGTCTACGGGCTGACGCTCGGCCTGCTGCAACCGCTCGGGCGTTTCGTTCCCTATCGCGCGGAGGAGGTGCCCGCATGAGCGCTTCCGAACGACGCGGCAACCCGCTGTCGGCACTGGCCGTTCTCGCGGTCGCCGCCGCGGCGTCGATTCTCGCCGTCGCGCGTGGCGCGGGAAGCGCCGAGGTCGCCATCACCCAGGCGGAGTCTCTCGCTGCCGGCAAGGTCGTGTACGAGAGCTACTGCGCCGGCTGCCACGGCGTGGACGGCAAGGGCAACGGACCCGCGGCCGACATGCTCATCGTCAAGCCGCGCGACTTCACGAGCGGTCTGTACAAGTTCCGCTCGACGGTCAACGGAACGCTGCCGACCGATGCCGATCTGATGCGCACCATCACGCACGGCGTGAATCGCACGTCGATGCCGGAATGGTCGCTGCTGCCCGAGCGCGAACGCAAGGCGCTCGTGGCGTACGTCAAGTCCTTCTACCCCGGCTTCGCGGAGATCGGCGCGGGGGCGGCGGTGTTCATCCCCAAGCCGCCGGCCACGCTGGGCTCGCCCGAATCGGTCGCACGCGGTCGCGAGCTCTACGAGATGCTCGAGTGCGGGCGCTGCCACGGCGACGGCGGCAAGGGCGACGGGCCCTCGGCCGCGACGCTGGCACCCGATAGCTGGGGCAACCCGCAGAAGCCGTTCGACTTCACCAAGGGCGCGCTCAAGAGCGGTGCCGCACCCGAAGACGTCTATCGGACGTTCATGACGGGGTTGAACGGCACCGCCATGCCGTCGTACGCCGACGTGTTCGACGCCCCCGACGGTGAGAGCATCCATCCCGGCGACGCGTGGAATCTGGTCTCGTACATCCTGTCGCTGCGCCGCCAGGCCAGGCCGGCAGCCGCAGCGGGATCTGCGTCGGCCGCACCGTCGACACTGCCCGGCACGGCGATCGCCGACGCGCGCGCGCCGGCGGGCGAAGCCGACCCTTCGAACTAAGGAGATGCCGTGATCGCGACCGTCGACCGACGTGCGCTCGTCAACCTGGACCTGATCCGCGGGCACCTGACGGCGAGCGCTGCGTACCTCGCGCTGTCGCTGCTGGGCGGGCTCGCGTACGCCTTCCAGTTCAACAACATGTACCCCTTCGCGGGTGTCGAGTGGCTCTCTCCCGGACGCGTGCGCATGGTGCACACCAACATGGCGGCGTACGGGTTCATCGCCAACGCCTTCATCGCGGGCATGCTGTTCGCGATTCCGCGCCTCACCAGGCGGCCGATCCTGTCGGACAAGCTGGGCTGGGTGATCTTCGCCGCCTGGCAGCTGTGCATGGTGCTCACCATCGTCGGCCAGCTCGCGGGCTACGCCCAGGCGATCGAGTGGGGGGAGACGCCGGTCTTCGTCGACCCGCTGATCATGGTCGGCCTCGTCCTGCTGGTGGTGAACCTCGCGGCACCCATCGTCACGACGGCGGAGCACGGGCTCTACGTGACGCTCTGGTACTTTCTCGCAGCCTTCGCCTGGACGGGGCTGGTCTACTTCATGGGCAACTACCTGCCGCAGTTCTGGGTCCCCGGAACGGCAGGCGCGGCGATCACCGGCCTGTTCATCCACGACCTGGTCGGTCTCTTCGTCACGCCGATCGGGTGGGGCCTGATGTACTTCTTCGTCCCGCTGCTGCTGCGCAAGCCGATCTGGAGCCACGCGCTGTCGCTGATCGGCTTCTGGGGCATCGCGTTCTTCTACCCCATGCAGGGCGTGCACCACTTCCTGCTGAGCCCGATCCCGATGTACGCGCAGTACGGCGCCGTCGTCGCGACGATCGCGATCGAGGTGGTCGTGCTGACGGTTCTGGTGAACTTCTTCGGCACGCTGCACGGCCGCTCCGAGGCCGTGCGCGGCAACCTGGCGATCCGCTGGTTCTACACCGGCATGATCATGTACGGCATCACCTGCCTGCAGTGCGCCTTCCAGGTCACGCTGACCTTCCAGAAGATCATCCACTTCTCGGACTGGGTCGTGGGCCATGCGCACATGGTGATGTTCGGCGTGTTCGGCTTCTGGATCTTCGGCTTCTTCGTCGAGCTCTGGCCCCGTGCGGTGGGCCGCGCGTGGGTGCACCCCCGTCTGCTGACGGTGCACTACTGGATGACGTTGATCGGCCTCGCCCTGATGATCATCGACCTGACCGCGGCCGGCCTGGTGCAGGGCTTCGGCTGGGCGGGCCTCGCCCACTGGGGCCAGTCGGTCATGGACTCGATGCCCTTCTGGTGGGTGCGGAGCTTGTCCGGCCTGATCATCATCGCCGGGCAGCTGTTCTTCTTCTACGCCCTGTGGGCGACGACGCGCCGGCCTCAGGAAGGCCTGGTCCCGGCGCCGGTTCCGGCGGAGGCGGCCTGAATGGAACGATTCGGTGCGAGCTTCCTGATCGCAGGGGTGATCACGTTTCTGCTCGGGTTCTTCCTGCAGGGCGTGATGCCGATCATCACCTTGCGCAACGTCCCCGTGCGGACGGTGGCCGAGATCACGGCCAACGTGCCCGACGAGTTCTACCAGCTGGCCGAGGACTATCCGGCCGAGTTCGAGCAGGCCTTCGGCACGCCGGACCGGGAGAGCTTCGCGCGGGCGCTGGTGCAGGGCCGCGACCTCTACATCGCCGAGGCCTGCTGGCACTGCCACTCCCAGTTCGTCCGTCCGGTGTCGAACGAGGATCTGCGCTTCGGACCGGTTTCGCAGCCGATCGAGTACCAGAACGAGCTGATGCTGCCGCATCTCTTCGGCACGCGCCGGGTCGGTCCCGATCTGATCCGGGAGTCGGGCAAGAAGTCGAACGACTGGCACGTCGCACATCTCTACGATCCGCGCAGCGTGGTGCCGTACTCGGTGATGCCGGGCTACCCGTGGATGTTCGACGAGAACCGCCGGCCGACCGACCGCGCGCTCGCCGTGGTGGCGTACCTGCAGTGGCTCGGCAGCTGGGTCAAGGACGGCGTGATCACCGAGCCGGGCGCACCGGCCGGCGTCCCCGATGCGACCGCGGCGCTGCCCGCGGCCGGCGGAGGTGAGGGATGACCGCGCGCTTCACGACCAAGGGCGTCGTCCTGGTCGCCATGTCGGTCCTGGTCATGGTGGTCGCCGGGCTGGCGTTCACCTTCAAGATGGCGGACTTCGCGATGACCATCGTCAAGGACGACGTCGCGGGCTTCGGCGCGGTCTCCGTAGCGACGTACCTGACGGGCATGCTGCCGCTGCTGCTGCTGACCCTCTGGGCAGCCTTCTCCGGACGGTTCCGCGACATCGAGCGTCCCAAGTACCGACTCTTCGAGCTCGATGCGGAGATCGAGCGCGGCGGCGAGCTCGCGCCGGAGGTGCGCCGTGGCTGACGCGACAGGACGAGGCGAGAACGTGACGACACGACAGCAGGAGGAGTCGGCCGGCCACGCGCGCCATGCGCCAGTGGTCCTGCCGGCCATCGGTCCGATCGTCGCGAGCCCGGCGGAGAGCGCCGCGAGCGCGTCACGGCCGGAGAACTTCCTCGACGACCGCTACCAGACCTACGAGTCGAACCCGGCACCCTGGTGGATCGGCGTGATCTGGCTCGGCTTCCTCGCGTTCGGTGCGCTCTACCTGATCGTCAACCTGATCGACTGAGCGCGGTGGAGGGCGGCTGCACGCACTGTGGCCTGCCGCTGGGGGGCTATCCCGTGCGCGGCACGGTCTCCGGCGAGAGCGGGCGATTCTGCTGCGTGGGGTGCCTGCTCGCGATGCAGGTCACCCGAGCGCGCGGCGACTCGGGCGCCGCTGCGAGCCTGCTGGTCAGGCTGGGCGTCGCGGTCTTCTTCGCGATGAACGTGATGATGACCAGCATGTCGAGCTACGTGCCGCACGTGTACGGCGACTCGGGGGCCGCGCTCGACGGCCCGCTGTTCGCCGTGCTCCGCGTGCTGGCCGCCTGCTTCGCGCTTCCGGTGCTCGCGATCCTCGGCGGACCGATCGTGGCCGCGGCGGCGGGGACGCTCCGTCGCGGCCGCGCGAGCAGCGACGTGCTCGTCCTGCTCGCCGTGATCGCGTCCTACGGGCTGTCGCTGCGCAACATGCTCGAGGGCCGCAGCGAGATCTACTTCGACACCGCGGTGATGCTGCTGATCTTCGTCACCGCCGGACGGTGGCTCGAGGCGAAGGCGCGCGCGGAGGCGGGGCGTGCGATCCGCAGCGTGCTCGCGCCGCGGCCGTCGCTCGCGCGTCGGGTCGATGTGGGCGGCGTGTCGGCGGACGTCGCCGTCGAGGATCTGCTGCCCGACGACGTGGTCGAGGTGGCCCCGGGGGGCGCGTTTCCGACCGATGGCGTCGTCGTGCAGGGCGAGGCCGCGGTGGACGAGTCGGCGCTCAGCGGCGAGAGCCGGCCGGTGCTGAAGCGGCCCGGCAGCGCGATCGCCGGCGGGACGTGCAGCATCGACGGCCTGCTGCGCGTGCGCGTGACCGCGCGCGCGAACGACAGCGCCGCGGCCCGGATCGAGGCGATGATCGACGGAGCGCGGCGCGAGCGCTCCGCTGCGGAGCGGCTGGCGGACCGCGTCGCGAGCGCCCTCGTGCCGGTGGTGCTCGTCGTCGCGCTGGCGGCCGGCGCCTGGTGGACGTACCGCTCGGGGATCGATCGCGGGGTGCTCGTCGCGGTCGCCGTGCTGGTCGTGGCGTGTCCGTGCGCGCTCGGCATCGCGACGCCGGTGGTGGTGGCGGCGGGCCTCGCGAGCGCGGTGCGACGCGGTGTCGTCGTGCGCAGCGCGGCCCTGCTCGAGCGGGCGGCGAACGCGGCCCGCGTCGTGTTCGACAAGACGGGAACGCTCACCGAGTCCGTGCCGGGGCTGGTCGAGATCCGCATGGCTCCCGGCGCAAGGACCGACGTCCGCACCGGCTTCGCCGACCACGAAGGATGGAACCGGCAGGGCGTTCCATCCGACGTCCGCACCGGCTTCGCCGACCACGAAGCGATGAAGACGCTCCAGGCGTCTTCATCGGACGAGCGCGAGCTGCTGCAGCTGATCGCGACGCTGGAGCGCGACGTCGCGCACCCGCTCGCGCGGGCGATCCTCGCTGCGGCGTCCGAGCGTGGCATCACCCCGGGGGTGGCGCAGGACGTGCGGCTCGTCGCCGGGCGCGGCGTGCGCGGCAGGGTGTGCGGGCGGAGCCTGTTCGTCGGCCGTGCGGACGAGGGGCGGCTGCCGCGCGAGCTCGGCATGCCGGAAGAGAGCGAGGGCCTGGTCGCGATCGTCCTCGAGGACGATCGGCCACTCGCGGCGCTGCGCTTCACGGAGCGTGCGCGGGACGGCGCGGCGGAGGCGGTCGCGGAGCTGCGGGCGCTCGGCGTTCCGGTTTCGGTGCTGTCGGGCGATCGCTCGCTCGCGGCGATCGCCCCGTCGATCGTGCCGGTGGATGCCGTGGCGCTCGGGCTCGCCCCGGAGGACAAGGTCGCACGACTGCGCACCTGGCGCGCCACACGGCGCCATGCGGACGACGCGCTCGTCATGGTGGGTGACGGCATCAACGACGCGCCGGCGCTCGCCGCGGCCGACCTCGGCATCGCGGTTGCCGGTGCGACCGACCTCGCGCGCCTCACGGCGGACGTCGTGGTGCTCGGCGGCGATCTGACCCTGGTGCCGTGGCTGGTGGCGCACGCGCGGCGCGTGCGTCGCGTAGCCCGACAGAATCTCGCCTGGGCCTTCGGCTACAACGCGGTGGCGGTCGTCCTCGCGACCGCAGGAGCGCTCACACCGCTGCTGGCGGCGCTCGCGATGCTCACCAGCTCGCTCGCGGTGGTCGCGAACGCCCGGCGGCTCGGGGGCGGCGGTCCGCACGCCGCCGGCGTGCCGGAGGCGTCGGTTGCGACGACGTTCGAGCCCGTGCTGCCCGCCCGGGTGTGACCCGGTCTCAGGAAACCGGAAGACCGGCGGTCGACCGCCGGCTGCGCGGCGAGTCGCGCGTCGGCTGGCGGTCCGGCGCCGCGGGCGGCGCCTGGTGCCCGTGCGGTTGCGGCTTCTTGTCGAAGCGGAGAATGCCGAGCACGGTGTCGACCGCCTGCGCCGCGTAGGGCAAGGATCGCGGGTCGAGCTCGTACGCCGTCCTGATTCGCGAGCGGATCCGATCCGGGGGCCACGCGCGATCGATCCCCTTGGACACCTCGTTGCGGATCACCTCGGTGAAGCGGTCGAGGGTCCAGACGGTTTCGAAGCCGCGCAGGCGACCGCGGATCCGCGTGCCCAGCAGCGGGAACGGGGCCTGCTCTCTGCGCCGTTTCGAGATCATGCACGCAGGTTACGCAAGCGTGATGCCAGCCCGTGGGCACTCGGCCCGGCAGCCCGCTCAGGCGACGCGCAGGACGCGCGCGCCGCGACCACCGCCCCGCTTGATGTCGAGGATCGCCGTGTTCGCGTCCTCGAGCGGGATCTCCCGGACCTCCGGCAGGATGCCGGTGTCGGCGGCGAGTGCGAGGAACTCCCGCACGTCGCTGCGCGTGACGTTCGCGACGCTCTTGATCTCCTTCTCGAGCCAGAGGTGCGAGGCGTAGTCGATCCCGGCGAGCACGTCGCGGTCGGCGCTTTCCTTGCGGATGGCGTTGATCACGAGCCGTCCGCCGGGTGCGAGTGCCTCGAGCGCCCTGAGCACGGGCGTCCACGCGGGTGTCGTGTCGATGATGGCGTCGAGGGCGACCGGGGGGCGGGTGTCGATGTCGCCGGTCCACACCGCGCCGAGCTCGTGCGCGAAGGCGCGCTCGTCGGGATTGCGTGCGAAGACGTAGACCTCCATGAAGGGGAAGCGTCGCAGCGCCGTCGCGAGCACGAGGTGTGCGGACGCGCCGAAGCCGGTCAGGCCCAGGCGCTTTCCGTTGCCGAGCCCGGTCAGGCGCAGCGAGCGGTAGCCGATCGCGCCCGCGCAGAGCAGCGGTGCTGCGTGTGCGTCGCTCAGCGAGGCGGGGATCGGGTGCGCGAAGCGGTCCGGGACCACCATCTGCTGCGCGTAGCCGCCGGTCACGTCGCGCCCGGTGGCGACGAAGTCCGGGCACAGGTTCTCGTTTCCGGCGAGGCACGCGCGACACTTGCCGCAGGCGGCATGGATCCACGCGACCCCGACCCGCGCGCCGACCTCGATGCGCGTTGCCTCGGCGCCCCGCGCGACGACGGTGCCGACCACCTGGTGGCCGAGGATCGCCGGCAGATGGGGGGGCGGCGTTCGCCCCTCGATCTCGTCGATCTCGGTGTGGCAGACGCCGCACACGGAGACGTCGACGAGCAGCTCGTCCGGTGCGGGCTCGGGCTCCGCGACGATCTCGTGCGACAGCGGGCTCATGTTGCGCCGCAGGTCGCACACGTTGCGCAGAACCATCGCCCTCACGTCGTCATCCCCCTCTTGTGGGATCCCCCAGGCCCCATCGTACCGGCGTGCCGTCGCCGAGAATCACCCGGCAGCGCGGACCACGGAAGCCACTTTCTGCGGGTCGGTGCGACAATCGCGGCCGGAGGCGAACTTGCAAGTGGCGTCTGCGTTGGCGAGCGCTGATGACGCAGGAGGAGAACGAGATGAGAGTCCGGGACCTGATGCAGAGCGAAGTCGTGACCGTGGATGCGGCGGCGCATCTCGAGATCGCCGAGGGGCTGATGCGCATGGACCGCATCCGTCACCTGCCCGTGCTGTCGGGCGGCGCGCTCGTCGGGATCGTCTCCCAGCGCGACCTGTTCCACGCGGCGCTCTCGTCGGCGCTGGCGCGCTCGCCGGAGGACGAGGTGCGCTGGCTCGCGCGCATCCCCGTGCGGAGCGCGATGACGCGCGAGGTGCTGTCCGCGCATCCCGACGCGGACATCCGCCATGCGGTGGAGATGATGTTGCGCGAGCGCGTCGGCTGCTTGCCCGTCGTCGAGGACGGGCGTCTCGTCGGCCTCCTGAGCGAGACGGATTGCCTCCGCTACCTCGCCGAGCTGCTGAGCGAGACGCCCTGAGGGGTCAGGCCACCTGGCTGTGCGGGGCGTCCGTCAGGTGGCGCGTGGCGACGTGGCGGCGACGCGCGACCTTCGGACGCGGCCCCGACAAGACGAGATTGCGACGCTTGCGCGTCGTCTCCGCGTCGATGCCACGTACCCGCTCGTAGGTGAGCTTGTGGCGCAGGCCGTCGGCGTCGATGTCGAAGACCGCGCAGATGCTCTCGAAGGAATAGGGCCACGCATGCTCGCGCGACGCGATCCAGCGTGCCGCGAGCCGCGCGAGCTGGCGCGACCGGCCGCTGCGTGCGCGCGCGCCGTTGCGGTAGTCGCGGATCGCGTCGATCATCACCGCCGCCATGAGGCGAAGCTCCGGCGACGTCTGCGGGCGGAGGCGCTCCTCCCACTGCGCGGGGACCAGTCCTTCGGGATCGCTGCCACCGGCAAGCTGCAGCTCGAAGCCGGGTTCGTTCGAGTAACGCATGACATACCCCCTCAGCAGCCGAGCCGGTGCTCGCCGTCGAGCGCGTGCGGCGCTTCGGACTCGAGCAGGGACGCGACGGCGTGCATCTGCTCGGCCATGATCGCCAGCACGTCGTCCAGGCTCAGAACGCCAACCATGTGCCCTTCCGTGTCGACCACCACGAGACGTCGGCAGTGCGCCCTGCGCATCGCTCGCACCGCGTCCTCGAGCGAGGCATTCGCGGCGATCGTGTGCACGGGCGTGCTCACCAGATCGCGCACCCAGGTGGTCTCCGGATCGCGGCTCGTCGCGAGCACACGCGTCACGAGGTCGCGATCGGTCACGATGCCGGACGGGCGACGATCCGCGTCGAGCACCACCAGCGTTCCAACACCTCGCGCCTGCATGCGCTTCGCGGCCGTGTACGCGCTCTCGTCGATCTCGCCGAGATCGACGTCGCGCGAGCAGATCTTGCCGACATCCAGCATCTGACGCCTCGATTTCCGTGGGCACTCGAAACACCCATCGCTGCTGATGGGGAGCAACGCTCGTGCCGTCCAGCATGGCGAATCGAGGGTGCGCCACGTCTGCGGCGGCTTCGCTGCAGGGCGTCGAGGGCGTGCGAGCAGCCGCGCGGGCTCCCAGCAGTGGAAATCTCCCCAGAGGTCGATTCCGAGTCCTGCGAAGCCGCACGCGGGGCGTCCCTGCGCGACCGTGGCCGAAGGAGTTCCCATCGTGCTGGCGCGGGTGTTGCAAGCCCGCTGGGCCGCATGGGCGAGATCGGACCGATCCTCATGGCCACCGATTTCTCGACGAACTCGGTTCTGGCGCTAGATCTCGCTGCGTCGCTGGCTCACCGCGTCGACGAGGAGGTCGTAGTCCTGCACGTCGACGACTCGCCGACCATCGCCCCGGCGAGCGGGGCCGCCCGCCGCGAGCTCGCCCGCCTCGAGCTCGACCGCTGTTGCGGCAGGCTCGGTGCGCAGGGCGTGAGCGTGCGGGTCATGCTGCGACCCGGCGATCCCGCGCGCGAGATCCTGCGCGTGGCGGCGGCTCACAGGCCCGGCGTGATCGTCGTCGGGACCCACGGCGTGTCCGCCGCGAAGGCGCCGCTGCTCGGCAGCGTGGCGGATCGGGTGATGCGCTACGCGCCGCACCCGGTGCTGGTGGTGCCCGATCCTGCGCGTCGGCCGGCGGCCCCGTTCAGCGGTTACTTCGTGGCAGACTGAGCCAGAAGCTCGTCTCCTCGCCCGGCGTGCTGTCCACGCCGATGCGTCCCCCCATGAGCTCCACGGCGAGCTTGCAGAACGGCAGACCGAGCCCGGTGTCGGTGCTCGGCTCCGCCGTCGGCGATCGGCGCACGCTGCGGAACTTCTCGAACACCTGCGCGAGCTGCGCGGCGTCGAAGCCCGCGCCATGGTCGTTGACGCGCAACGTGACGACGTCGGCGTCGCCTGCGTCGGGCGCGCTCAGCACCACGTCCGGGCTGCCGCTGTGGCGCAGCGCGTTGCTCACGAGGTTCACCAGCACGCGCTTCAGGAGCGCCCGGTCGGCGATCAGCTCGGGGACGTCGGCAGGGATCTCGACCTGCAGCACGCGACCGGTCTGCTCCGCGACCGGCCCGTACTCGCGCTTCAGCTCCGCGGCGAGGTCGTGCACGGAGACCACGCCGTACTCGATCGGCATCTTGCCTTCCTCGATCTTCGCGATCTCGAGGAGGTTCTGGATGAGGCGCATCATCTCGCTGCAGGTGCGCTCGATGCTCTTCAGGTGTCCGACGTGCGCCTCGGGCAGCGAGGCGCTCTTCCGGAGCGCCAGCCGCACCAGCATGACGATCCCGTTCACCGGGTTCTTGAGGTCGTGGATGACCATGCTGGTGAGGTCGTCCTTCAGGCGCTCGGTTTCCTCGCGCGCTTGTAGCGCCTGCTGGGCCATCTCGGTGGCGCGCTGCATGCGTGCGGCGGACTCGCGGTCGACGAAGCCGCCCTGGATGTACGTGTCGAGGGCGAGCGACATGTCGAGGAATACGGCCTTGAGCAGCGCCTCCGCCTCGGGGACCAGACCCGCCTCGAAGCCGCGCCCGCGGTAGATCACGTCGAGGTAGTCGCGCAGCAGGCGGCTGAAGCCGCCGATGTACCACTCGGGGCGGAGCCCGATGCGCTGGTGCGCGTGCCCGACGCGCAATCGGCTCTCGGCGTAGTCCGCGTCGAGGTGGCCACGCGTCAGCTGGCGAAAGTACTCCTTCTGCATGCCCTGCAGCCGCGCGACGCGCCCGGGGGCCGCCCGCAGAAGCTCCTCGAGCTGCGGGAAGCGCAGCAGGTGCGCGTAGAAGTCGGCGATGACGTCGTCGAGGCGCGGGTCGCAGACCTCGCTGATCCGGGCGAGCAGGTCCCCGTCGCGCGCCGAGATCTCGAAGAAGGCGAGGCGCTCGGCGAGCCGCTCCTCGTCGAGCCCGAGCTTCTCGCTGAGCTCGCGACCCTCTGGCGGGGCGTCGTCGTCAGCCTTCAAGGACGATGCTCAGTTCCTCGATCTTGCGGTACAGCGACGAGAGGGACAGGCCCAACCGCTCCGCGGCGGCGCGCTTGTCGTTCGCGGTACGACGCAGGACCGACTCGATGTGGATCTTCTCGTACGCCCGAAGTGCCTCGCGCAGATCGTCCCCGACGGTGTGCGCGAGGTCGCCGTCCTTGTCGCGCAGCACGCGCGGCAGGTCGGCGATCGTGATCCACTCGCTCTCGCCGACGATCATGGCGTGCTCGATCACGTTGTCGAGCTCGCGCACGTTGCCCTTCCAGGGCTGCGACATGAGCAGCTTGAGCGCCGCGTTGTCGACGCCCTTGAACGGGCGCTTCAGGTCCCGCCGGTGACGCTGGATCAGGAAGTCGATCAGCCCGGGGATGTCCTCGCGACGCTCGCGCAGCGGCGGCAGGTGGATGTTGACCACGTTCAGGCGGTAGTAGAGGTCGTCGCGGAACGTCCCCTCGTCCGCCATCTTCCTGAGGTCCCGGTTGGTCGCGGCGATGAGCCGGACGTCGACCTTGATCGGCGTCGCAGCCCCCACGGGCAGGATCTCGCGCGACTCGACCACGCGCAGCAGCTTCGACTGCAACCCGATCGGCATGTCGCCGATCTCGTCGAGGAAGATCGTGCCGCCGCGCGCACGGCTGAAGAGGCCCTCCTGCGACGTCACCGCACCGGTGAACGAGCCGCGCAGGTGGCCGAACAGCTGGCTCTCGAGCAGCGACTCCGGGATGGCGGCGCAGTTCACGGGCAGGAAGATCTTGCTGCGCAGCTGGCTCGCGGCGTGGATCGCGCGTGCCACGACCTCCTTGCCCGTGCCGCTCTCGCCGGTGATCAGCACCGTGCTCTGCGTCGGCGAGACCTTCGCCAGGAGCTTCTGCACGTCGCGCATCGCAGCGCTCTTGCCGAACAGGTCGAGATCGACGCGTTGCTCGATCTCGCGGCGCAGCATCTGCGTTTGCCAGACCAGCTCGCGGTGCTCGACGATGCGCTCGACCTTGGCGAGCAGGTCGTCGAACAGGACGGGCTTCAGAACGTAGTCGGCGGCCCCCGCGCGCAGCGCCTCCACCGCGGTCTCGATGCTCGCGTGGGCGGTCATCACCAGGACGACCGTCTGGGGCGACACCTCCCGGGCCCGGCGCAGGACGGCGAGGCCGTCCGCCCCGGGCATCCGGATGTCGGTGACGACCACCGCGAAGTCCTTCGCTTCGATCGCCCGCAGCGCCGCTGACCCGTCCGGCGCCGTATCGACCTGGTAGCCCGCGTCGCGCAGGACTTCCGCCAGGCTCTCCCGGACGCCGGGTTCGTCGTCGGCGATGAGGATCTCCACTGCCACGCCGTGGCGCTTTACAGGCTGTCCGATCAGGCCTGCAAGGCCGCCCCGTCCCGGATTGCGCGCTGGCCGCAAGATTGCTGGACCTGGTGCCCATGGCGAAGCTCTTTCAGCGCATCCTCGTGCCCTACGACTTCTCGGACCATTCACGTCACGCCCTCGAGGTCGCATGCGACCTCGCCGCAGAGAACGGGGGCGAGGTGGCAGCGCTCTGCGCGCTCGAGCCGGTGACGTCGCTGGCCGGCATCCGGCCACCGGGCGGGCCGATCTGGTACCCGCCCGAGGACCTGGTCGAGTCCGAGCGCGAGCGCCTCGAGAAGGAGGTGGCGCGCACGATCGGGCGCCGTGCGATCCGCATGCGGACCAGCGTCGTCGTCGCCCCACCGCTCGAGGCCATCCTCGCGGCGGCCGAGAGCGCGGACGTCATCGTCATGGCGACCACCGGTCGCGGGGCGCTGTCGCATCTGCTGGTTGGCAGCGTCGCCGAGAAGGTCGTCCGCCACGCCCCCGTGCCCGTTCTGACGATCGGACGCGACGCCACGCAGCGCGCCGCGGGCGGCCGCAAGGCGCGGACGGCGGTCCGACGCAGGTGAGCGACGCCGCCGCGCGCGACGGCCGCTGGCACGTCCACACCGCGGACGAGGTCTGTCGCGCCCTGTCGGTGACGGCGGCGGACGGTCTGTCGAGCGGCGAAGTCGCGCTCCGGCGCTAGCGCTTCGGGTCGAATCGTCTCGCCGAGGGGCGGCAGCGCGGCCCGCTGCGCATGCTGCTCGACCAGTTCTCGGACTTCATGGTCCTGGTGCTGGTCGCGTGCGCGGTGCTGGCGGGCATCCTCGGCGAGCCGCAGGATGCGCTGGCGATCGCCGTCATCCTGACGCTCAACGCGGTGCTGGGCTTCGTCCAGCAATATCGCGCCGAGCGCGCGGTCCTTGCGTTGCAGGCGCTCGGCGCGCCGCAGGCACGCGTCTGGCGTGACGGCGGCGCAGCGGTGGTGCCGGGCGAGGACGTGGTGCCCGGGGACGTGGTGCTGCTCGAGGCGGGCAGCGCCGTGCCGGCGGACGTCCGCATCCTCGAGGCGGCACAGCTGCGCATCGACGAGTCGGCGCTCACCGGCGAGTCGCAGCCGGTCGAGACGCGCACGGAGGCCCTCGGCGACGAGGATCTGGCGCTCGGCGACCGCACGAACGTCGCGTTCAAGGGCACGCTGGTGACCTACGGTCGCGGGCGCGGGGTCGTCGTCGCGACCGGCATGCAGACCGAGCTCGGGCGCGTGGCGGCGTTGCTGGGTGGCGCGGAGGACGGCCGCACGCCCCTGCAGCGCCGGCTCGCCGGGTTCGGCCAGCGGCTGGCGCTCGCGGTGATCGCGCTCTGCCTGGTCCTGTTCGTCGTCGGCTTGCTGCGTGGCGAGGAGCCGCTGCTCATGTTCCTCACCGCGGTCAGCCTCGCCGTGGCGGCGATTCCCGAGGCGCTGCCGGCGGTGGTGACCGTCGCGCTCGCCCTCGGCGCGCGCAAGATGGTGCGCGCCAACGCGCTGATCCGTCGCCTGCCGGCGGTCGAGACGCTCGGCTCGGTCACCTACGTCTGCTCGGACAAGACCGGCACGCTGACCGAGAACCGCATGCGGGTCGAGACCTTTCACGTCGACGGCAGCGCCACCGCGGCGCCGGCCGCGGCCGGGGCGCGTTCCGCGGCGTGGAACCTGTTGCTGAGCGCGCTCGCGCTCAGCAACGACGCCGAGCCGCGCGGCGACGGCGCCGAGGGCGACCCGACCGAGGTGGCGCTGCTGCTCGCGGCCGCGCGCGGGCCTCGCGAAGCGCGACCTCGCGGTGCGCATGCCGCGCGTCGCCGAGGTCGCGTTCTCGTCCGAGCGCGCGCGCATGACGACGATCCACACCGACCCTTCCGGTGGAGTGCTCGCGTTCGCCAAGGGCGCGCCGGAGCAGGTGCTGCCGCTGTGCGACCGGGACGCCGACGGCAGCGGCGCGGTTCTGGACCGGCAGGCGGTGCTCGCCGCGGCGGACGGCATGGCCAGCCAGGGGCTCCGCATGCTGGCGTTCGCGTCGCGGCGGCTCGAGGGCGTACCGGACGACGGCGCGCTCGGGGACGCCGAGCGCGGGATGACGTTCCTCGGCCTGGTCGGGCTCATCGACCCGCCGCGCGCGGGGGCGGCGGAAGCCGTCGCGCTGTGCCGGTCGGCCGGCATTCACGTGGTGATGATCACGGGCGACCACCCGGCGACCGCGCGCGCCATCGCGGCACGGCTCGGCATCGTCGAGGACGGCGGACGGGTGGTGTCGGGCCCGGAGCTCGCGCGCCTCGACGGCGACGCGTTCGCCGCCGAGGTCGGGTCCATCCGGGTCTACGCACGGGTCGCGCCGGAGCAGAAGATCCGGATCGTCGAGGCGCTGCAGCGGCGCGGCGAGCTGGTGGCGGTGACCGGCGACGGCGTCAACGACGCGCCGGCGCTGCGCCAGGCGGACATCGGCGTCGCGATGGGCAAGGGCGGCACGGACGTCGCGCGGCAGGCCGCGCACATGGTGCTGCTCGACGACGACTTCGCGACGATCGTGCGCGCCGTGCGCGAGGGCCGGCGCATCTACGACAACATCCGGAAGTTCATCAAGTACACGCTCACCAGCAACGCGGGCGAGATCCGGGCGATCTTCCTCGCCCCGCTGGTCGGGCTGCCGATCCCGCTGCTGCCGATCCACATCCTGTGGGTGAACCTGGTCACCGACGGGCTACCCGGTCTGGCGCTCACGCTGGAGCCCGAGGAGCGCGACGTCATGCGCCGCCGCCCGCGTCCGCCGCGCGAGAGCATCTTCGCGCATGGCCTGTGGCAGCACGCGGTGTGGGTCGGTCTGCTGATGGGTGGCAGCACGCTCGCGATGCAGGCCTGGGCGCTGAGCGCCGGGTCCGCGCACTGGCAGACGATGACCTTCACCGTGCTGACGCTCTCCCAGATGGGACACGTGCTCGCCGTGCGTTCCGACCGCGGGTCGCTGTTCGCGCAGGGCCTGTGGTCCAACCGCTGGCTGCTCGCAGCCGTGCTCGGGAGGTTCCTGCTGCAGGCGGCGACGATCTACGTTCCGGCGCTGTGGCCGATCTTCCGGACGCAGCCGCTGTCCGCCGGCGAGCTGCTGGTCTGCCTCGCGGCGTCGTCGGTGGTCTTCCTCGCGGTCGAGGTCGAGAAGTCGCTGGCGCGCCGCGGCTGGCTCTACCGGGGAGAGTCGCCGGAGGCGCGCGGCGGGCCCTGATGCTCGCGGTGGCGCGCTGGCATCGAGAGTGCCTGCGTTCCATCGAGGAGTATCGTTTCGGGCTATCGTGGCTGTGCAAGGCCCGCGCGGTGCGCGGCGGCCGACGGTCAGGAGCGCGTTGCGTCGCCGTGTGTCGCGGCCGCGGACGGACGCAGCGACAGCCACAGCGCGAACGCGATCAGCGGCAGCCCGACGAGGAGCCCGTAGTGCTCGGGTGGGCGATGGCCGCTCGCGGGCGGTGCGCCGCCCCAGAAGTGCAACGCGTGCAGCCCGCGCTCGATGAGCAGCAGCAGAAGCACCGAGGGCACGAACGAACGGTAACGCGTCGCGACCAGCAGCATCACGATGCCGAACACGAGCTGCGTCGCGCCGGCCCAGCGGAAGAGCGCAACCACGAGCTGCCGGCAGGCGGTCATGTCGAGCCCGGCGATCACGCTCGCACCGCCGTCCGGCAGGAACGAGTGGATGCCAGCCGGCACGAGGGTCAGCACGGCGAGCAGCGCGAGTATCTGCGGCGCGCGTGCCGAGCCGGTGTACTGCGCATCGGTCGAGGGCGGCAGGAGTCGAGACATGCGAGGTGCCGTGGATCGAGCCCCGCCCGCTCAGCGCGCCGGGGCGGCTGCGGGCACGGTCTCGATCTTGAGCTGTCCCGCGGGCACGGTCTCGAT
>Ga0172363_10001810_pt1 | contig 17185 bp, 13 predicted proteins | sample LakKivs2_kivu2a2_FD_114541 | JGI IMG/M metagenome (GOLD analysis project Ga0172363, IMG submission 114541) | Sediment microbial communities from Lake Kivu, Rwanda - Sediment s2_kivu2a2 | ecosystem: Environmental > Aquatic > Freshwater > Lake > Sediment | place: Rwanda: Western Province, Lake... | reverse complement strand
GAGCACACCCTCTACGTCCGCGACCCTGAAGGCAACCGCGTGGGCTTGTCGCATTGGCCGGTGGCGTTTGCCATCGAGGGGTCACGGCTCGGGTGAGCGAGCGCACCGAAAGGTTCGAGAACCGAGCGATGCTTGGCCTGTTCACCACAGAGAGCGCGGAGGCTACGGAGAACACAGAGAGAGAAGGAGTTCTCGCATCGAGGTCCAGAGCCTCTCATTCTCCGCGCCCTCCGTTTCCGCTCTACTACTTGGAAATCGTATCTTCGCGAGACGCGAAGAAAGATCTGGCTGCGATTTTGGCGAGTTTCTCGCCACTTGCAGGCACGCCGTGCTTGCCGCCGTTGATCGCGCTACCGCAGGGCTCTCTGTGCTCTCTTGGTCTCTGTGCCCTCGCAGCCTGTCGGCCACCTTGCAGGTCCCGCCTGCCTTTGGTTGCGGCCGACAGGCTGCCCTGTGCCCTCTGTGGTGAACATCCTGGGCCTGCCGCCGGTCACGGCACCGTCGCAAGCCACTGGCCTAGGTAGGCGATGCGCACAGCCGGGTCGAGCTTGCCGAGGTTGGCCAGGAGCCAGTCCCCGGCCACGACGCGGCCTGTGCCGCGGAGCAGGGCCGAGAAGGTCGGCGCAGAGTCCTCGTCAAGCGGCGCCTTCACGGCGGCATCTCGCTTGTCCTTTGCCAAGGCCAACCCGGCCAGAAGCTGCAGCTCGGGATCGGTCGAGCCGGCGAGAGTGGCTTGCACCTTGGCCGCGTGCTCGTCGCGGCGGGCAACCAGGGCGCGGGCGGCGAAAAGGCGGATGCTCGAATTGTCCTTGCGCAGGAAGCGGGCGAGCATGGCGGCCGAGGCTTCGCCGGAGAGGGCTCCGAGCTCCGGCGCCAGGGTTGCGAAGAACGCGGGATCCTTCTCCTTGAAGACCTGGAACAGCTGCGGCAGCACGGCCTCGCCGCCCACGCGCACCAGGGCCGCTGCGGCGGCGGCGCGTACCGCCATGGACTTGTCGCGCAAGAGCGGAATCAGGCGAAACACCGCGCCCCGTCCAGCTCCCGGCCGCGCCTCGGCCAGGATCGCCGCCGACTTGATGTTGGGATCGGGATCCTTTATCAGCTCCTTGAGCGTGGCTTTGGCTTGCGGGTCCTCGCTGTGGCTCAGGCTCGCGAGCGCGAACACCCGTTCCATGCGCCCGGCACCGCGGTTCTTGGCGGAGGCGATGGCGAGGGCCAGGCACTCCCCCTCCGCGCCCTCGCTCAGAGCCCACAGGGAACGCTCGCGGGCCTCGGCCGTCTGGCCCTTGCCGAAGTTGTCCTTGATGAGCGGGCAGATGGGAATCTTGAGGGCGGCGAGGCCGCGTACCACGGCGAAGGTCGGCTCCTTGGCGGCCGCTTCGCGCAGGCGGGCGGCGCCGCGGTCATCACCGGCAGAAGCGTTGGCCGCCGCAACCTCGACCGCCAGGGCCGGGTCGTTTTCCATTCTGTCGAGGTACGCCCGGGCGAAGGCGCTGATGCCGGCCGGACGCTCCTTGTCGTCGGCTTCGTGCAGGCGGGCCATGGCGAGGCGTTCTCGGCCGTGAGCCACCAGCGCTTTCACCGCGTCTGCCAGAGCCAGTGTGCGATGGTTGATCGAGAGCCCCGAGCAGCGGCGATCGTCGCGCGCCAAGGTCCATGACACGTGGACCTTGCCGTCGTCGGACACGACGTCGTCGGGGCCGGCCGGAAAAGGCGCGGAAGCCTTGACGACGTCCACCGCGGACGCGTCGAAGTCGCTCGACCCCGACGGCTTCTCCACCTTGACGTCGGCGAGCTTGCCATCAGAAGCGAGGACGACGTCGAGGACCACGGCGCGCGAAGGCTCGTTCACGGGGTGGTCCTTGGGCAACTGCGCCGCGGCCATCACCAGGAAGTTGTCCGCCCACAGGCGGTGTACCTTCCTGTGCAGCTCGCGCAAGTAGGGCAGGGCTTGCGCATCGCCTCGGATTGCCGGTTCGTCTCCGCCGTGAGCGGGCCGGGGCAAGCAGAGACTCAAGAACACCAGAAAGACGGTCGCGAGCTTCGACATCACCTTCTCCCAAGGAAAGGTCCGCCCCCCACTATAACCCGTCTTCGTCTCCTCTGCGCCACCCGGCGGGCCCGCTTTTCACCACAGAGAGCACAGAGGGAACAGAGTCCCCAGAGCCTCTCTTCGCCCTCTTCCCCCTCTGTGCTCTCTGTGGTTTCCGTCTACCCGGCCGCGCGCTTCGACGATGCGCCGCCTTCCTTGTCCCGCTTGCTGCGGAACTCGAGGATCATGGCCTCGCGCTGTTGTTTGGGCAGCTCGGTGTAGCGCCGAAACTCCATGCTGAACTCGCCCTTGCCCTGGGTGGCCGAGCGCAGGTCGGTGGAGTAGCCGAACATGTCGGCCAGCGGCACCTCGGCCACGGCCTGCACGTAGGTCTCGTGCTTCTCGGTCGAGAGGATGGCGCCGCGGCGCTGGTTGAGTTGGCCGATGACCGCGCCCTGGAACTCCTCGGGGAATTGCACCTCCACCGTCATCATTGGCTCGAGGATGGTGGGCTTGGCTTCGCCGTAGGCCTCGCGGAAGCCCATGCGGGCGGCGGTGCGGAAGGCGATCTCCGAGGAGTCGACCGGGTGTGACTGGCCGTCGTTGATGGTAGAGCGCACGCCCACGATGGGGAAGCCGATGAGGGGCCCCTTGCGCAAGGCCTCCTGGAAGCCCTTGTCGCACGCCGGGATGAACTCGCGCGGGATGGCGCCGCCCTTGATGTCGTCGACGAACTCGTAGCCGGTGGCGTGATCCATGGGCAAGGGCTCGATGAAGCCGGCCACCTTGCCGTACTGGCCCGAGCCGCCGGTCTGCTTCTTGTGGGTGTGGCTGAACTCGGCCCGCTGGGTGATGGTCTCGCGGTACTTGACCTGCGGCCGGCCGGGGATGACCACGCAGTTGTACTCGCGCTTCATGCGCTCGATGTAGATCTCGAGGTGCAGCTCGCCCATGCCGCTGATGATGGTCTGGCCGGATTCCTCGTCGCGATGCACGCGGAAGGTGGGATCCTCCTTGGTGAAGCGATTCAAGGCCTTGGAGAAGTTGGTGGTGGCGGTCTTCTCTTTCGGCTCGACCGCGAGGGAAATGACGGCATCGGGCACGTGCATCGAGGTCATGGTGCAGTTGACCTTGCCGTCGGTGAAGGTGTCGCCCGAAACACAGTCCACGCCGAACAGGGCCACGATGTCACCCGCCTGCGCGCTGTCGATGTCCTCCATCTCGTCGGCGTGCATGCGCACCAGGCGGGGAACCTTGATCCGGCGCCGGTTGGCCGAGCAGTTGACGATGACGTCGCCCTTGGCCACCCTGCCCTGGTAGACGCGCATGTAGGTGAGCTGGCCGTAGCGACCGTCCTCGAGCTTGAAGGCGAGCCCCACGAACGGCTTGGTCGGATCCGAAACCAAGGTCACCACTTCCTCGTTCTTGTCCTGATCGAGGGCCCGGTTCTCGACTTCGGTCGGGTTGGGCAAGTAGGCGCCGATGCCGTCGAGCAGGAGCTGCACGCCCTTGTTCTTGTAGGCCGAGCCCAAGAAGACCGGCGTGGCCTTGAAGGCCACGGTGGCGCGGCGGATGGCGGGCCCCAGATCCTCGGCTGTGATGGGCTCCTCGGCCAAGTACTTCTCGGCCAGAAGGTCGTCGACCTCGGCCGCCGACTCGACCATGCGCGCGCGGGCGACCTGCGCCGCCTCCACCAGCTCGGTGGGGATGTCGGTTTCGCGGACATCTTCGCCGTTGTCTCCTTCGAAGTAGACCGCCTTCATCTTGATCAGGTCGACCACGCCTTCGAAGCGGTCCTCGGCTCCGATCGGGAGCTGCACCGCGATGGGGTGCAGGGCCAGCTTCTCCCGGAGCTGTGCCGTAACGCGCTCGGGGTTGGCGCCGGCGCGGTCGAGCTTGTTGATGAAGGCCAGGCGCGGCACCCGGTAGCGCCGCATCTGGCGGTCGACCGTGTACGACTGCGACTGCACCCCCGCCACACCGCACAGCACGAGCACGGCGCCGTCGAGCACGCGCAGGGCGCGCTCGACCTCGATGGTGAAGTCCACGTGGCCAGGGGTGTCGATGAGGTTGACGGTGTGGCCGTCCCACTCCGCGCAAGTGGCGGCGGACTGGATGGTGATGCCCTTCTCGCGCTCCAGGTCCATGAAGTCCATGGTCGCGCCCACGCCCGATTTCCCTTTGACTTCCTCGATCCTGTGGATCTTGCCGGTGTAGTAGAGGATGCGTTCGGAGAGCGTGGTTTTGCCCGAGTCGATGTGGGCGGAGATGCCAATGTTGCGGACCTTTTCGATGGACGGCATGGACTTCGTAACCGGTTTCGTCAGTGCTCCAGGTGATGTTCGGTCAGACCGAGGCTTTTCTTAAAAGCGCGGCAGTTTAGACGACGAAAGCGCAAAAGCCACAGAAATCTGCGCCTTGGAGCTGCGAACTCGGTGCAACTCGTCGGCGGCATGCCGACAGAAACGTGACGGTTGAGGTGGGCCACAGGGTATTGGCTGCCCATGCCCGGGGTCCATTGCCGTTGCATTTTGGCTTTGGCCGCGCTTCTATTCATCTCTGTGCGCGCCAAAACCGATGCTACGCAGGCTCCCGTCCAGCTCGAGCTTCTCCCGCCAAGCCGAACCGAAGAAGTCGGCTACGCGCGGCCCTTTCTCAAGTGGGCGGGAGGAAAGACGCAGCTTCTGTCCCGGTTCGCGCAGTTCTACCCGCCCAAGGGCACGGTCGAGCGCTACCTGGAGCCCTTCCTGGGCGGCGGCGCCGTCTACTTCCACGTCAAGGCCCTGGTGGGGCCGCGTCGCGCGCTCCTGCGAGACAACAACCGGGAGCTCGTGGCAACCTTCCAGGCGGTGCAGCAGGATGTCGACAGCGTCATCCGCATCCTCACCGAGTATCGGAAGAAGCACAGCAAGGAGTTCTTTCTGGCCATGCGCGAGAAGGCGCCCACCACGCTTGCCGGCAAGGCGGCGCGGCTCATCTACCTCAACAAGACCTGCTGGAACGGCCTATGCCGTGTGAACAGCCGCGGCATCTTCAACGTGCCCTTCGGCAGGTACGAAAACCCGGGGATCTTCGACCAAGATCGCTTGCGCCAAGCCTCGCACCAGCTCGCCGGCGCCACGATCGAGGTGCGCGACTTCCGGCTTCTCGGGGGGGAGGCCCGAAAGGGCGACTTCATCTACTTCGATCCGCCTTACCATCCGCGCTCGGCGACCTCGTATTTCACCTCCTACACGCGCGACCCGTTCGGCGAGGCGGATCAGCGCGACCTGGCCGGTCTCTATCGGGCCCTCGACGAGAAGGGGTGCCTGCTCATGCTGTCGAACAGCGATACCCCGTTGATTCGCGAGCTCTACAAGGGCTTCGAGATCCGCCAGGTCTCCGCCCGGCGCAGCATCAATTCGGTCGCCGAACGGCGCGGTCCCATCGCCGAGTTGGTCGTGCTCAACCCGAGGCTCTTGGAAAGAAGCCGTGGCCGGGCGTAGCATCCATCGCGGCGACGGGGGCGAGACCCGGCTCGGCAGCGGGCAGCGGGTGCGCAAGGACGACCCGCGCCTCGAGTGCCTCGGCGGCGTGGATGAGCTGTCGTCGGTTCTCGGCCTCGCGCGCGCGGCGCTCCAGGCGCACGCCGGGGTCGAGGCCGCGGCGGGCATGGACGCGACCTTGCTGCGCGTCCAGCGCGAGCTTCACCGGCTCGGGGCCGAGGTGTCGAGGCGCGACGGCTCGGGGAAGACCGGCGCACACGTCGGCATCACCGCGGATCACGTCGCGACCCTGGCTCGCGATCTGGCAGACCTGGACGCCCGCCTGCCCAGGCTGCACGGCTTTGTCCTGCCCGGCGGCGGCGCGGCGGCGGCCCAGCTTCACGTGGCACGTGCGGTGTGCCGCCGGGTCGAGCGCCAGGCGGTCCACCTGGCTGCCGCCGAGCCTTTGGGCGCACAGGTCGTGCCCTATCTGAACCGGCTTTCCCTGGTCCTGTTTTCCCTGGCGCGATGGGCTGCCGTCTCTCTCGGGCCGGGAGATGAGCTAGCGGAAGATCGCTAGACCGACACAGAGATCGCCATGGACCATGAAATGGGGGAAGCCGGCCAGCAAGTTGAATGCGACGTAGATGGCCAGCGAGCTCTCGAGGGCGTAGGTGAAGCCGGTGCCAATCCCGGCCAGGCCGAGTCCTCCGACCATGGTGTCGGTGCAGGTTGCGGCCGCGGTGCAACCTTCGGCGGTTGAGCTCCTGGGCAGGTTGATGCTCTGGCGTATCTGGCCGGCGCCTGCCTGCACGGTCAGGAAGGGATGGAATTCGCTCAGCGCCGCGTCCGGAAGCCAAGTCAGCTTGGCCAGGCCGGCCAAGGCGAAGCGCGCGGCGGGGATGGCCTTGCCGCTGATAAGGGCGTCGTCGACCCCCGTCACGACCTGGAACCGCCCTTGCACGGAGACAACCCAGCGTTGGGTCTGGAAGAAGCCGATCTCGGGGGCAAGATGCAGGAGCTGCGCCAGGGCGAAGCCCGAATTCTTGATGTCATGCGCAGGCGTGCCGGTGTCTCGCCGGTGCATTTCGGGCGTGCCCGAATGGTATCCGCCGCCGGTTCCCACCGCGACGATGAACCAGAATCCCGGTGGGGGTGGCGGGCTCGCTCTCGCCGAGCCGCTGCCGGGGCGGAGCGAGGCGGAGGGTACGGCTTCTTCGCCGTGCGGTTCTCGGCTGAGCGCGATGTGACGTGCGGACTCGGGCGCTCCGCTGCGCGCAATCGGCTCGTCGTTGGCGTCGCGAGCCTCGATGTAGTAGGCCACGCTCGAACCGTGGGTCGCCTCGATCGGGATGGTTCCGCGGAACCATCCCACGTCGTTGCCCCCGACGGGAATCATCTCGCGCGCCAGGAACTCCGGCCCGCCCTGGGCGCGGTAGGCGAGCACGATCTTGGCCGCGCCGAGCCCCGGCGGTACGTGGGCTTTGATCGCAACCGGCCGATTTCGAAATGCCTGCGTGACCGGTGGATGGCTGATTCTGGATGCGAAGGTGGGCGCGCCTGCGGGGGGCCCGGCCGCGGATCGCTCGGCCGCCCCTTCGGAATAGGGCAGCGACGCGGGCGGGTTGGCCAGCACGCCGCCGGCCAGAAGCGCCTCCTCGAACGCGGCTTGCACCTCGGGGTTGCTGAGCGACCTGGCGATGCGGATCCTGGGGTCGATGGCGATGGCGGCGCGGAACTCGGCGACGCCGAGCTTGCGGTGCTTGGGATCGGCCAGAAGGACGACGCCCAAATGGACGTGGGTGCGGGCCGCGGTGGGGTGCCTTTCCAGGTCGGCGCTCTTGCACAAGTCCAGGGCCTGCCGGAGGAGCTTCGCCGCCGTCTCCACGTCGAGGTCGGCGTAGGCCGCGAGTGCCTTCTTGTTCAGCTCGAGGATCTGGTTCTGGGTTTGTTCTGCCCGGTTCGATGCATGCGCCGGGCGGGTCGACGTGGGCACCAGGCAGGCGAGCGCAAGAGCGCAGCAGAATCGAGAGAAGCCGGAATTCATGGGCAGGTCATGGGTGCGAGGCGCTACGACCCGCCCGCCCGCCGAAGCTCAGTCAAGACGGCCTTGGCAATGGCCTTCAGGGTTTCGAACACCCCGACACCCGTGGTCGCGCAGGCCTCGAATTCGGGCACGCGCGTGGGGTTGAGCAGGCTGCGCATCTCATCGAGCGGCGCCGCGTTGGGCAGGTCGCGCTTGTTGTACTGGACGACGTAGGGCAGCCTGTCGAGGTTGTAGCCCTGCTCGATGAGGTTTGCGCGCAGGTTCTCCAGGGACTCGATGTTGGCTTCCATGCGCTCGATCTGCGAGTCGGCCACGAACACCACCCCGTCGACCCCCTTCAAGATCAGCTTGCGGCTGGCGTCGTAGAAAACCTGGCCGGGTACGGTGTAGAGGTGGAAGCGGGTGCGAAAGCCGCGGATTTCGCCCAGGGAAAGCGGGAGGAAGTCGAAGAACAAGGTGCGCTCGGTTTCGGTGGCAAGCGAGATCATCTTGCCCTTGGCCTCGGGGCTGGTGCGCGCGTAGATGAACTGGAGATTGGTCGTCTTTCCGCCCAACCCGGGGCCGTAGTACACCAGCTTGCAGTTGATTTCGCGGGAAGAGTAGTTGATGAAGCTCATCGACCTTGGGATCAGTCGTTGAAGAGTTTGTCGATGTCGGCGTCGGTGATCTCGTTGAGAATCGAAGGCCCGGTCTGCAAGGCGGCCTTCCGCTTGACATCCTCAAAGATGCGTCCCATCTCGTCGGTGGCCTTGCGCACGCGCAGGCGAACCAGACCGAGCGACGAGCGTTCGTCGAAAAGCACGACCAGAATCGCACGCCCTGCGACCAGCGTGATGTGCACGTGGGTTTTTTCCCCCTCGTGGAACTGGCTGGTGAAGTCCTTCTCGCGCAGGATCTTCGAGATGCCGCCGGTGGCGGCCACGTTGCCCGCGGTCAACGTGGAGAGCGAGGTGACGTCGATCTCGCTTACCTCGCCCGCCTCGGCAATGGGCTGGCCGTCGCGGCCGATGAGAAGAACAGCCTTGGCGTTGGAGTCCCGATGCAGCTTCTGGCAGATATTGGTGATCTGCCGCTGCTCTTCGGGGAACATGACATCTGGGCCACTCATCCGGCTTCTCGGGCTCCGTAAGGCACCGCGAGAGCGGCGCGATGGGATAGGGACTTCATAGGCATCGGCCGGAGGCGGTTTGCGGGGTTGTGGAAGACATGGGCTTTGTTGGTCACGCGTTTATGGCGCCTAGCTTAACAGCTTTCTATCAGTTTTTCGCCGGCTGCACACGACTGCGATAAGAAGGAACGGCAGGTGGACTCAAACCCTTGATGCTGCAAGGCGACGTCGGATTCTAGAGCTCGCGCCGACCGTCGAGGGCACGGGCGAGGGTGAGACGGTCGGCGTACTCGAGCTCACCGCCCATGGGCACCCCGGTGGCGATACGGCTCACGCGTACCCCGAGCGGTCGGATGAGCTTGGCCAGATAGATGGCGGTGGTTTCTCCTTCCACGCTGGGGTTGGTGGCCACGATGACCTCGCGCATGTCGCCGCCGCCGCATCGGCGCACGAGCTCGGCGATGCGCAGGTCCTCGGGGCCGATTCCTTCCAGGGGCGACAGCACCCCATGAAGGACGTGGTAGCGCCCGAGATAGCCACCGGTGCGTTCGATGGCGATGACATCTTGGGGATGGGCGACCACGCACAGAAGTCCGCTCTCGCGCCGTTGGTCGCGGCAGAGCGCGCAGGGATCGTCTTCGGTGAAGTCCCAGCAGGTGCCGCACAGCCGAATCTTGGCGCGGAGTTCGGTGATGGCGCCGGCCAGGGCAGCGGCTTCTTCGGCGGGCGCGCGCAGGATGTGAAACGCGAGCCGCGCGGCGGTCTTTTCCCCCACGCCGGGCAGCTTGGCGAGCTCGGCCACGAGGCGTGCGATGGGACCGGCGGTGCTCATGGCGAAGCCACCCTGGGTGGTGGGGCGAGGATGGGAAGATTCACCACAGAGAACACAGAGAACACAGAGTCCGGAAAGGGAAGGGGTTCCCGGATCTTGGATCCGTCCTCACGCTCATTCCGCTCTCTGCGTCCTCTGTGTTCTCTGTGGTGAATCATTTCACTGCGTCTTGATTTCCTTGGGGAGGGTGCCGAAGATCTCTTGCGCCTTGCGGATCATGGGGTGCTGGCGGGCCTCGCTTTCGCGTTGGCGCAGCTCGCTTTGGGCCGCATCAGCCTCGCGCCCGACCTCGGAGCGCAGGAGCGGAGGGGCCGAGGTCCCCGTGCCGATCTGGAGTGCGATATGGGTCGGGGTGTGCGCGATCTGGGACAGCACGCGTTCGATTTCCGGCCTGCATTTCGCGGTCTGGTCGAGGGCGAACTTCTGGTCGAAAAGCAGGGTGACCTGGCCCCCTTCCCAGGTGGCAACGTGGGCATGGTCGAGAGCCGCCGCGATGCTTGGCCGGTGCGCGAAGGATTCGCACACCCGGCGCCAGACCGAGGCGACATCCGATTCAGGCGCCGGGGTGGTCGGTTCTTGTGCCACCTCCGGTGAGGCGGAAGCCGCCGCGCCGGCGGGCGCAGCGGCCGGAGGTGAAGGCGAAACCGGGACCACCGACAGCCGGGGGCGGGGCTCGCCGGCGTGGACGGCAGAAAGGCCTGAGCCGGGCGCGGCCAGGCGCGCTTCCAGCTTGCCCAGCCGATCGAGCAAGTCGCCCAAGGGCAAAAGCGGCTCGGCGAAGCAGAGATCGACCAGGGCCATCTCGAGGATGAGGCGCGGCGTCTGCGATCGGGCGCTTTCCTCGACGGCGCGTGCCCAGCGCTCGAAGAGCGAGGTGAAAAGCCCGCGCGGCGCCGGCTGTGCGAGCTGCTTGGCCTCCGCGATCTCGTCGGTCGTTGCGTCGAGCAGGTCGGCAGCGTCGGGAACCAGGGCCACGACCTCGAAGTCGTGCAGAAGCCCGAGAAAGTTGCGCGCAAGTTGCACCAGATCGGCCCCGCGATCCACGGCCTCGGCTAAGCCGCGCAGGGCGGTGGCGACGTCGCGGCCGAGCACGGCGCGCGCCAGGTGGAAAAGCAGGCTGCGATCCGCGATGCCCAGCACGTCGGCTGCGCTTTGGCGGGTGAGCTTCTCCTTGCCCACGTAGGAGAGCACCTGGTCGAGCAGGGAGAGGCTGTCGCGCACGGAGCCGGCGGCCTCGCGCGCCAGAAGGCGCACGGCCTCGGGTTCGTGGGTGACGCCCTCGCTGGCGAGAATCCGCGCCAGGTGTTCCGCCAGTACGCGGGTGGAAAGAAGCTTGAAGTCATAGCGCTGGCAGCGCGACAGGATGGTGGCCGGGATCTTGTGGGCCTCGGTGGTGGCAAAGATGAAGACCACGTGGGGCGGCGGCTCCTCCAGGGTCTTGAGCAGGGCGTTGAAGGCGCTCTGCGACAGCATGTGGACTTCGTCGATGATGTACACCTTCTTGCGCGTCTCGGCCGGCAGGTAGCGCACCCCCTCGCGCAGGGTGCGCACGTCGTCGACGCCGGTGTTGGAGGCGCCGTCGATTTCCAGCACGTCTACGCACTGGCCGGCGGTGATGGATTGGCAGATGGAGCAGGTCCCGCACGGCGCGGCCGTGGGGCCCTTCTCGCAGCACAGGGCCTTGGCCAGGATGCGCGCCGCGCTGGTCTTGCCGATGCCGCGGGCGCCGGTGAAGAGGAAGGCGTGATGGACCCGGCCGAGCGCGATGGCGTTCGACAGGGTCCGCGTGATGTGCTCCTGCCCGACGAGATCATCAAAACGCTGCGGCCGGTATTTGCGTGCAAGGACGAGGTACGACACGGGGGCATCATGGGGAAGATGGCGGCCGGCAGTCAACAGGCAAGGCCGCCCGGACTCACCCGACGCGCAAATCGGCAAGAAGACCATGGAATCCATGCCTCCGGCCGATCGACTGGAGATTCTGGTTTCCCATGTCACCGAAACCATGTTGGGATCTCCTTCATCCCGGCCACGAGCCCGTGCGCCCGTCGCTGAACTGACGTACCGCCATCATGCTTGCAAGGCCCGCGGCCGCAGAGCGCAGGGCCGTCGTCCGACGAGTCCGGGTGCGCCAAACCGGCCGCCGACATGTTCGGTCCGGCCGCCAATGATGCTCCAGGTTGCACGCGAAGCTGCCGATGAGCCAGACCGGGACGCAAGACTTACGTGACGCAGATGGCAAATGGGACGCTGGGACCGAGCCTGAGATCCCGAAGGCTGTGCCTTCTTGGCCTCTTCCTTTCGGCCGCTTGTTCCTTTGAGGCCAGCAAGCTACGTGCTCCGGTTCGCCCCGCTTCGCCAGACAGCGGGCTTGTCGCCAGCGATGTCGTTCCTGTCGGCCCGGGTGGAGGGGCGGATGTCCGGCAGGAGGATGCCAAGCAGCCGGATGACGCCTTGGCGCGGGATTTGCCCTACCTCGGCGATGTCGCGGGCTCGGGTGGCGCGGACGGAGCGAGCACGGCCAGGAGAGACGGCGCGGTAGCGGGCGGGGCATCTGGCAGCGGGGGTGCGAGTGGGTGGGGAGGCGTGATTGCCGGCGGTGGCGCGCTTGGCAGTGGTGGTGCGTCTGGCACCGGCGGCGCCATAGGCAATGGCGGCGCGGCAGGTGGTGACGGTGCGACGACGGACGCAGCCATCGTGGGGGTGCCGGTGATTCTCTCCTTGGGCAAGCCCGTGACCGCAATCAGTCAACAAGGGGGAAAGGAGGCGTACCGTGGCAACGACGGCTCGCTCAACACGTCGTTTTGTCCCAACGGGCGGTTCTTTCCGGTCTGGTGGAGGGTCGACCTCGGGGCTGCATACCTTCTGACCAAGACCGACACCAGCTTCGAAAGAAACTACAACACCTACCAGTACAAGATTGAGGTGTCGCTCGATGACCTGTCCTACACGACGGTCATCGATCAAACGAACAACACCACCCGCAAAGGCACCACCCTCACTGACATCTTCAGCGCGCAGGCTCGCTACGTTCGTATCACCATCAATGCGGTGCTGTGGTCGAGCGACTGGGGCTGCTTCCAAGAGCTCACCGTTTGGGGGTACAGGAGTGTGCTTGGCAGCGGCGGCGCGACGGGCAACGGCGGCGCTATGGGCAGCGGCGGCGCGGTGGGCACGGGCGGGACCGCGGGCCGGGATGGAATGGCCGACACCGACGGGGAGGCAGGCTCCGACACAGCGACAGACGCCGATGTGCCGACCGACGCGGACGCGGCGACGGAAGACGTGCCCGTGAACCAGGACCTGGACACGAGCGCCGGTGGCGCGGGCGGCAGCGGGGGAGCGACCGGCGACGGCGGTGCCAGCGGCACGGGCGGCACAGAAGCGAGCGGCGGTGCCAGCGGCACGGGCGGCACAGAAGCGAGCGGCGGCGCCAGCGGCACGGGCGGCACGACGAGCGAAATCGACGGCAGCCCCGAGGATGACGCTGGCGACACGGACTGCGCGGGGCCGACGAACCTCGCACTCGATGCCAGTGCAGTCGCGTATCGCTGGTGCTCCAACGCGAGCTCGGAACTCAACACGAACAACTACCTGGCCGGAGAGCTCAAGGACGACGACGTTTCTGCAGACATCAGCCTGAACGGCTCGGGCGACGACGCGGAAGGCGCCTGGGAGGCGGCAGGGGTGGTGTTCGAGCAGGCGGTGACGATTACCAGCGTCGAGTACGTCAGCGGGGGTGTGGAAGGAACCACCAGCACAAGCGGGTACTTCACGGGCAATTTCCACCTTCAGCTGTCCGCCGACGGAGCCACGTGGACCGATGCGACCGGCTGGAACCTGGATCCTCCCTATCCGAACAACGGCGACGCCAGCGACCAGACCTTCGTCTTCACCGGCTCTGCCTCGAACGTTCGCGGGGCGCGCGTGACAGGTCAGGTCGGGACCGCGGGAGAGAGCGGCTCGTGGTATGCGCGCGCTCGCGAGGTGCGCGTCTGGGGCACGAGCGCACCCCCGTAGCCGCGGATTCAGAGCCGCCAGCGCAGGGCCAGCACCTGCCGCAGGTTAGACGCGATGCTACGCAGGTTGGTCACCTTCGACCTCCCTCCCCTACGCGGACGTATGGTTGTGGGCACGTGCTTGATGTGTGCTCCCCTACGCGCGGCGCGTAGCACGAATTCCATGAGCACGGTCCAGCCTCGGCCTTGGGACACGAGCGGGGTGTCGTCAAGCAGGGCCCTGCGGAACATCAGGATGCCCTGGAAGCGGGGAAAATGGCCGAAGAGCGCGCGCAGCAGAACTCGTTCCGCGAGCGAAAGCGCGCGCGCAGCGAGCGGACCGCCCCGATGGGGCAGCGTGCCAAGAATCACGTCCGCGCCCTCGCTGGCGGCGAGGTAGTCGCCGATGATGCTGGCCGGGAACTGGCCGTCCGCCGGATAGAAGGTCAGCCACTCGCCGCGGGCCTCCGCGAACCCCGTGCGGTAGACCGCGCCAAGGCCACGGTTGGGTTGGTGGTGGACGACGCGGACGCAGGGCAGCAGAAGCGCCAGCTCGTCGGCAATGCGGCCGGTGCCGTCTTTGCTGCCGTCGTCGACGACCAGAATCTCGTACCTGCGACCCAGGCGCCGCAGCTCGTCGTCGATTTCGCGCACCACCTCGGCCAAGGTGGCTTCTTCGTCAAACGCCATCACCACCGCCGAGATATGGGGGGCCAGAGCTTCACCCTGGTCGTCGATGCTTGCTTGGCTCCCCATGTCTTCCCTGCTCGCAGCGCCCGGCGAGCATCACGCAAAGGGAGCACCCCGTCAACGTCGCCCTTGATATTCTTGCCGATGCTTCCGATGCTACCTATCCGGGAGGGTGACATGCTGAAACTCCGCTACGTTTGTGTGCTTCTGGCCTTGGGGCCCCTGGCTGCGTGCAAGCAGGAGACATCGCCCTTTTGCCCGCAGGGCATGTCGGCGCTGCGGGCGCGGAGTGTAGAGGGGAAGTCCATATGGTGCGAGTCCTCGGACAAGCTACGGGCGCAGTGGATCGAATGGCATCCTGGCACGACCAAGCCGAGGCAGAGCTGCAGCTATCGTGAGGGCAAACCAGAGGGGTCATTCACGGCTTGGCACCCGAACGGAAAGCAGTGGGTGCAAGGACAGTTTGCGGGCGGCCACCAGATAGGCAAGTGGAAGCAATGGGACGAATCCGGGAGCGAAGTGGCCGAGGGCGAATACACCTCCGGCCGCCTGGTGGCGGGGGCGCCGGTGGCGGGAATGGCGCTTTGCCAGAAGATGGCCCGTCCCTAGCCTCGCGCGTGAATCAAGACGGCCTATTGGTTTCGTCAGAATCCACGCCGCTCTCGGCCAGCTCCAGTCGTGCGGCGAGCGTGCGCAGGGCCCTTGGCATTCGCGTGGCTCGAGCCGGGCCTTGTCTCTCCAAGTGCTCCCAGACCATCTCTTGCACGCGCCGCCAATCGCTGGTGAGCTGCACGGCCCCGGCGCGATCCGCGAGCTTGAGGGCAAGCGTCCAATCGGCAGCATGGCCGCGACTGTCCCGGCCGGCGGCGCGGAAGCTTCGTTCCAGGTAGGTTGCCAGGGCGTTGGTGAAGAGCCCGGCCAACGCGGTGCGTTCGCTCGTGGTGCACACGCCGAGCTTGTCAGCCGCGGCTAGAAGCGCGCGGTAGTCTGCGGCTGCGCGCGCGCTGCCCGCCATGCGCACCAAGGCGCCCAGGCGCAGGGCTTGGCTGGCTTCCTCGTCGAGATGGTCGAGGTCGAGATGTTGCCCGCCGACCCGGCAGTGGAAACCTGCCTCGCCGTCGTAGGAGGCCGAGAAGGCCAGGGTCGTGCTCTCGCCGGTGCGCCGGCTTCTCACCTTGGCGGTGCCGCGCAAGGTGGTCGGCTGGGTTCTTCCAGGTTCCCATTCGGTCGTGACATCGAAGCCGGGCGACTCTGAATCCCCCGGCGCCATGGCGGCCAGGTGCGAGAAAGCCGCACGCGCAACCACCCGCTCGGGCGTCACGCGGTCGCGGCAGGCGCGCGCAAAGGCGTCGGCGCCGGTGCCGAGCTTGGGCTCGTTGCTCCGCCCCTGGGCGAGGAGGCTCACGAAGGACTTCTCGGGCGGCCGGCCGCCCAGGGCTTGCCACAGATCCATGGCGTGGGCCGCGCGGCGCAGGGCAAGGGCCGCTTCGGGTCCGGCAATGTCGTCGAAGTACCAGGCGCAGCTCGCGTACATGAGGAGCAGCGAGCGCTGCATTTCCATGTGCAGGAGCGCCTGGGCGGACGAGGCGCCTCGGTCCTGCCGCAGGGCCGGCCGGCCCAGGCCGCGCAGGCGGCGCTTGCGCGCCTCGGGACCCAGATCGGCGAAATCGCCGTAGGCGTTCCGTGCTTGCCAGGGATCGGCGAAGAGATCGCCGGCCGCGTCTGCAAAGAAGACGGCGGCCCGGTCGCGCAGGAGATCGAGCGCCCGGCGCAGCGGCCTCCGCCAGGCCTGGCTTGTACCCTCGACGTCGCGCATGCGGCAGCCGCAGTCGCGCTGCCAGCGACCGAGTCCGTGGCTGCAGCTCCAGGCCGTGCCCTCGCCGTCCGGGCCGGGGCGCAGGCGCGCCTCCCAGGTGGGGGGCGCGTCGGCCAGGTAGGCGTCGAGGTTCGTGACCTCGATGTCCTGGGCCGGGGCAGACACGTTCGCCGCGTAGGCCAAGGTGAGGTCGGCGAACTTCTTGTGATGGCCGTAGAGCTCGCCGTCGGAGGCGGCGAGCACCAGGCGCTTGCCCGCAACCTTGGAGCGCTCGGCCGAGCGGCGCACCGCTTTGAGAAAGCTGGCCGCGTCGCGGGTCGCGGTGCCGAAGGCCAGATCGCGCGACAGGGGGCCGTCGAAGATGCCGAGGTCGAGAAAGCGCCCCGATCCGTCGGGGTGGAAATAGCGATAGGCGCGGCCGGTGTCGAGGGTGTCGGCCGTGACCTCTTGCCACTCGCCCTCGCCTTGGCGCACGGCCTCGATTTGCTCGGGCGCGAGAATGGTGAAACCCACCCCGGCCTCGATGAGGGCGGCCAGGGTCGTGTCGTTTGCCGCCGTCTCAGGCAGCCACATGCCGGCGGCGTTGCGGCCGAAGCGCCGGCGAAAATCGCAAAGACCCCACAGGATCTGGGTCGCAAGGTCGGGCGCGGAAAGCAGCGGCGCGATGGGGTGGCCCCAGACCTGGGCCATCGCACCGCCCGCTCCCAAGCGCGCTTGTTGGTCCTTGTCGCCTTCGCGCATCCGCCGCACAACCTGGACGTCGTGTCGCTCGAGCCAGCGCGCCAGGGTGGGCCCCACGTTGAAGGACAGGGAGGCGTAGTTGTTGACGATCGAGGCGATGCTCTGCTTGGGCCCGAAGATGCGGGCATAGGCGTTGGCGCGATAGCACTCGGTGTGGATGCGCGCATTCCAGTTGGCGAACGGAGAAGCGGTCGGCTCGCGCGGGACCTCGTCCGTCCACGGATTCTCCCGGGGCGGCTGGTAGAAATGACCGTGCACCACGAGGGCGACGGGTGGGCGTTTCTTCATCGGCGGCCCGCAATGTACATTGCCCCGCCGTTTTTTGCACGGAGCTCTAGCGAAGTGGCCCTCAAACCCCCGAGGGGACGACGGCCGACGATCCGTCCCGATGGCTGCGTCGGGCCTGCGCTTCCGGTCCTCAAGTACATAAGTACATTCCGGTCCGGTTCTCGGCCCT
>Ga0172363_10001808_pt1 | contig 17196 bp, 16 predicted proteins | sample LakKivs2_kivu2a2_FD_114541 | JGI IMG/M metagenome (GOLD analysis project Ga0172363, IMG submission 114541) | Sediment microbial communities from Lake Kivu, Rwanda - Sediment s2_kivu2a2 | ecosystem: Environmental > Aquatic > Freshwater > Lake > Sediment | place: Rwanda: Western Province, Lake... | reverse complement strand
GCTCGTGTGGGACTCGACGGAGGGGGCGATCCTCGTCTCGGACGGTTCGGCGTACCTGACGGTCACGGCGACCTGATCCGATGTCGTCTCTCGGGCTGAACCCTCTGGGCACCTCTCCGCTCGGGGGTCCAGGGCTCATCGCGTGCCGGGGGGTGGTGATCCTCGGCAACGGGTCGATCTCCGTGGTGTTCGACGTGCCGCCCGACACGTTCGACCCCGGAGGGGCGCGCTCGGCGATCAACCCCGCCAACTACACGCTTGCTGGGCTCGACCCGTCGATCGTGGCGAGCAACGGGGACGTGATCGTACCTCTCGGCGCGGTGGTGCCGACGTACCAGCCCGTGATCGCGACGGCGACGCCGGACGCGCTCGACGAGACGCAGATCGTGGTGACGACGGACGCGCCGCTACAGGCGGGGGTGCGGTATCAGGTGACGTTATCGCCTTCAATCCGCGGGGCTGCGGGGGAGGTGTACTTCGGGCCGACGGTGTTCGTCGCGCCTACGCCTGCGCCTCGGTACCCGCGCGACCTGATCCCGCAGGTGGCGCAGATCGAGGAGCAGTACCGGGATTTCGCGTACTCGATCTTTCCCGACCCGACCGACCCGTCGCGGCCGACGCTCGTGTACGAGTTCGACGCGAACGGCGACATCGCGCTCCAGGCGCAGCGCGACTCGTTGCGCAAGCGCATCATCCGGCGGATCTTGACCGACCCGTCGGGGTTCGTGTTCCTGCCGGGCTACGGGGTGGGCGTGGCGCTCAAGCGGCTGATCCGGGCGGGCGAGCTACAGGGGCTTGCGTCGCGAATCGCTGAGCAGGTGCGACGCGAGCCCGACGTGACGCAGGCGGCGGCCTCGGTGGGCACGGTGCAGCGCGACGGCGCGTCGTTCGTGATCATCGAGGTGTTCGTGGTGACGACGAACCGCGACGAGCGGCGGATCTTGTTCGACGTGCCTCTCTCCTCTACGGGCACCACACCGCAGCCGCTCCTCGGCAGTGGGGCTACAGGGGTGTAGGATCGCGCCATGGCCGACGTACCCTCGCAGACCGACCTGTTCGCGGCCGGGCGGCGGCAGGCGATCCTCCAGCCTACGCGCTTCGACGTGTCGATCATCGACACGGAGGGTTCGGACGTGAACGTGGTGTTCAACGTCGGGGGTGCGCAGGGCGAGGAGGTTGCGCAGTTCTTTCAGGCGGCGTTCAACGAGCTTTCGCTCTCGACGGCGCGCGGCGACGCGCTCGACCGCTGGGTGTTCGATCGGTATCAGCTCACGCGGTTCGAGCCGACGTCCGCGGTGGCGGTGCTCCGGCTGACGCGCACCAACACGTTCCCGGTGACGATCCCGGCGGGGTCGTCGTTCGCGGACGACTCGGGGTTCGTGTTTCAGTCGATCGTGGACGTGGTGTTCGGCGCGGGCGTGGTCGGGCCGCTGACGGTATCGGCGGTCGCGCAGGAGACGGGCGAGCTGGGGAACGTGGCGGCGGACACGATCCGCACGGTGTCCAGCACCTTCGGGGACTCCTCGGTGGTGGTGACGAACCCCGAGCCCGCGGCGGGTGGGCGGGCGCAGGAGACGGACGACCAGCTCCGCGAGCGCGCGCGTGCCTTCTTCGCGAACGCGCGGAGGGGTACCCGGAGCGCGATCGAGTTCGGCGGGCTCTCGGTGGATCGCGTGGCGCAGGCGACGGCGATCGAGCTGTTCGCGCCCGAGACGAGCCTTCCGGGGTATCGGGTGTTCCTCAACATCGCGGACGTAGCGGGGCAGGCGAACGCCGCACTTGCGACGGAGGTTCGCGACGAGCTCGACGAGTTCCGCGCGCTCGGGGTGCCGGTGTCGGTGGTGCCCGCCGTGCCGCAGTACGTGACGGTGCGGGTGGTGGGGCTCGCCTTCGAGGCGGGCGCGAACACGGTGGAGGTGCTCTCGCGAGCGCGGGGGGCGATCCTCGCGGCGATCAACGCGACGGCGCCCGGTGTGACGCTCCGGCGCGCGGCGATCGTCTCGGCGCTGGAGGGGACCGATCAACTGATCGTACCGGACGGCGCGGTCGTGGAGCCCGCGGGCGATGTCGTGCCGACGACGGGGACGATCCTCCGAGCGCGTGCCGATACCATCACGCTGAACGGTACCTAACCGATGCTGTACGGATCGCAGATCGCGGGACGGTTCCGCTGCCCTCGATGCGTGGGGCAGCGGCTGTTCGTCGTGGTGCCGGGCGAGGAGCAGTCGGCTTCGCCCCCGCTGGAGTGCGGGGAGTGCGGGTACGTGCTCGGGCCGGTGCGGGTCGAGCGGCCCGACGGGGGTGTGGAGTACCGCGATCCGCTGACGCCCGAGGCGCGAGCTCGGGCGCTCGCGGCGTACGTCGCGGAGTGGCGCGAGCGGCAGATCGCCAACGGCTACCGCCTGGAGAACTTCACGCATGGCCGCCGAACCTCCTGATCGCGGGGCACTCCTCGACCTGTTCCGGCGGCTGACGCCGGTGGAGTATCACGCGCCGATCCAGGCGGACCCGTCGTACGCCCTGTTCCGCGCGCTCGCGCAACAGTTCGCGGTGCTCGCGTCCAAGGGTGTCAACTCCACACAGGCGCGGTACTACCTCCCGTACTCGCGGCAGATCCGCCCGCCCGCATCCGGCCCTCGGCGCGCACGGGCGACGGTGACGCTGCGGCGCGCCTCGCATCTCGACGTGGCGCTCGTGGCGGAGCCTGGCGAGATGCTGTTCGGGGCGACGGGCGGGCGGAGGTACCGCAACGTGACGCGGGTGGTGTTCGAGCCAAACGACCCGTCGCCGAAGACGGTCGATGTGGTGATCGAGTGCGAGGTGCCGGGGTTCGTCGGGAATCTCGACTTCCTCGCCGACGATGCGGGGATGATCCCGCCGGACGGACTCGTACTCGTGGACGAGGCGCGCGACCGGGCGAACATCGCGGCGACGCTGTTCCGTGACGGCGCGGGGGGTCCGGCTGTGCTTCGGGACACGGGGGTGCCGGATCTGTTCGACGCGGAGGACGTGGGGCTGTACGTGCGGATCGACGCCTCCGCCTCGGCGGCGAACCTCGGGGCGCTGCGCAAGATCACGCTGTGGCGCGACCCGCAGACGGAGCTGCCGGCGGGATCGACCCTGTACCCGCGCGAGGTGGTGCTCGACGAGGTGCCGCGGACGCTCCCCTCGGAGGTGCTGACGTTCGACGCGGCGGCGGTGACGTTCACGGACCGGACGGCGGCGGCGATCTCGGACGTGCCGGACGACGTGCCGGTGTTCGCGACCCCGATCGCGCAGGGCGACGAACTGATCGTGACCTCGGTGTACCCGCTCGCGGCGCTCGTGCTGCTCGTGGGCGAGGTCGGGACGGGCGACTACCTGATCACGGTCGAGGCGTGGGACGGCGCAGCATGGCAGGCGGTCGCGTTTGTTGATCCGAGCCTCGGCGCAAAGACGCAGGAGGGGGAGGTGGTGATCTCCTGGCCGCTCCCGGTGACGTACGGGGCGTACGTATCCCCGGTGTCGGGGCTCTCCTGGCCCTCGGCGGTGCGGGTGCGGCAGACGGTGGTGGCGCCCTCGGGGACGACCCCGGTGCTCTCCCGCGTCTCGGTGCTCGCCTCGCGCCCGCTCGTGCCGGACGCGCCCTCGCCGACCTCGGCGGGGGTGACGTGGGCGCTGCTCGACTGGCGCGACCTCGGGCTGGAGATCGCGGCGGCAACGGTGCCCGCTGGCGGTCGCGATGACGACCTGTACATCCTTGGGGCGGACCGCGGGATCTACCGCGGGATCAACGAGGGGGACGAGTCGTTCCGTCAGCGGGCGGCGCGGCTCGCGGACGTGGTGAGCCCGAACGCGATCCGGCGGATCGTCGTGCGCGCTCTGGAGGCGCTTGGCTTCGAGGGGACGGCGATCGACGTGCAGACGAACCCCGCGAAGGCGCTCCCCGGCGCGCCCTCGGGGGGGTTCGACGGGCTGTTCTGGGACGTGGACGCCGTGGACTACTACACGACCGCACCGGCCGACTCGGAGGTGGAGCTGGTCGAGACGGCGCCGATCCTCCCGTTCGGGGTGGGGTTCCCGATCGACGGGGTGGTGATCACGGGCGGGGAGATCGTGCTCCTCGCCGACTCGGGCACCGCGACGGGCGCCTACGTGACCTCGGCGGGCGTGTGGTCGCGCGTGCCCTCGTGGGGCTACCTCGACCCCTCCTCGGGCGTGACGACTGCGAGCGGGTACTCCACTCGCGTCACGGGCGGGCTCACGCAGGCGGGTACGGTGTGGGTCGTGACGACGCAGCCGCCCGCCGACGTGGTGGGGCCGGACGTGCTGCTCGCGGAGCCTCTCGTCGATCCGCTCCCGTTCCCCGACTCCGCGTGGAAGCTCACGCTGAACTTCGCGGAGGCGTACGGGCATTTCTTCGTACTCGTGCCCTTCCTGAACGCGGGGGACTTCGGGATCGGTGCCGATGACGGGCCATCGATCTACCTCCCGCAGACCCCGGAGTACACCGGGCCGGCGGCGGAGTCGGGGTTCTTTGACGGCTTCCCTGTGGACGCCTACGCGCAGTACGGGGCGCTCTACTCCTCGATCGACGCTGTGCGTGCTGGCGGCGTATCCTTCACTCTGATCCGTACCGCGGAGATCACCCCATGACCTCGGACATCCGGCGCCTCATCATCAACACCCGCGAGCGGTTCCTTTCGGACGACTGGAACACGGCGACCGACCTGATCGCCCGGCAGAACATCAACTCGATCGTGGCGGTCGCCACCCCGGACTTCTCCGGCCCGAGCGTGGACTTCTACGGGGTGCTCTCCGGGCTGCTCGTGACGGCGACGGGTACGACGCTGACGGTGCAGATCGAGCAGGGCTCGGCGGTGCTCTACGACCCGGCGGCGGCGGGCCTGTACGACTCGGAGTACCGCTGGATCGAGGTGGGGAGCCCGATCGCGGTGGACCTCTCGTCGTTCGTCTCGCCCGGCCTCCCTCGGTGGGTCTGCATCGAGATCACTCCGGGCGACGAGGTGGAGTCGTCGAGCCTCCGCGACATTTTCAACCCTCTGACGAACACGTTCGTCCCACAGACGGTGCCGAAGATCCGGCGCTCTGCTCCGGTGGCGACGGTGACGGCGGGCGCGCCCTCGGCGACGCCGGTGCTACCGCTCGGGACGCCGGGGAGGATCCCGCTCGCGTACGTGTATATCCCTGGGGGTGCGCTGGCGATCCCGACGGGGAACCTGATCTACTGCCGGCCGGTGTTCTCGCCGCGCCTCGGGGACTCGGCGCCGAACCGGATCGGTGGGGGTATCGACGTGCCCGCGCCGAACGGCGGCGACGTGCTCACGCCTCGCCCGGTGCGAGTGGGGTTCGGGTTCACCGCGTTCGAGGTGGCGATCGCGACGCTCTCCGCCCCGATCGACCTGGCGGCGGCGGGCTCTCCGATCTTCGCGCTCGGCGAGGCGTACCCTCCGACCGGCCCGAACGCGCTCCCGGTCTACCTCTACGCGATGACGGCGCCCTACCCTGCGGGGTACGATACGAACCTTGCACCGCGGGAGTTCCTGCCCTCAAACCCGCTCGTCGCGGAGACGCTGATCCCGTCCTACACGGCGGGGATGGGGAACGGGATCGTGGTGGCGAGCTACACGCCGCCCTTCCCGCTCGACGGGCCGATCCCGACGAACATCGCGCTCGTCTCGGGCGCGATCAACGATCCGTTCTGGAACGGCGGGCCGGGTGCGGGCGCTCCCACGCAGATCCGGGTCGCCTACATCGGCGCGGCGACCTACTGGTTCGGCACGATCAACGGGCTGCTCGGGCAGCACACGCTTGACGGTCACACGGTGAGGTTCCCCGACGATCCGCCGATGTCGGGGTTCGACACGCGCATCAACTCGACCGCGCTTCTCGTTCCGGGCAACTACGGGTTCGAGGATCCGATGTTCCTGTCCGGCGGACGGTGGAGCCCTCTGACGGCGAATCACTACTCCGCGTACTACGTCACGCAGTACAACGGAGCTATTACCTCCGGCGTAGGAGTGTTCACGGAGGTTTCCGACCGGGCTGCATCCTCCACCAATACGCCGCGGGTGTTTCGAGTCGATAAGTCGATGCTCCTCGACGAGTCCGTGGTGTTCTCGGCGCTCCACCACACGGTGGACGGGCAGTTCTCCTGGACGCACCAGAACCTTGCGTTCTCGCCCCCCACCAACACATCGACCCTGACGATCGTGGTCTGCGGTTACGTGGACTCCGGCCTTGCCCGCGTCTGATAGGACAGCACCATGCCGATCACCAACACGCAGCGCGATCTCCTCTCCGTGGCCTACGGTGTCGCTCCCGGCATCGCGCAGGCTCTCCAAACCGCCGACGTGACGCTCCCGACCGCGTTCACGACGCCACCTCCCGCGAGCATCGGCGCGCAGACGGTGCTCGAAGCATGGCCCGTCGGATCGACGAACGACCGCGACATCGTGCGGTTCCGGTTCGTCGCTGGCGAGATCAACGCCGCGACCGCCTCTCCGCTCCTCGGAGACGGGGAGGAGTTTACGGCTGAGCACGACACGGGATCCTCGATCACTCTTGGATTCCCGCTCGGGCTCGGGCTCGGGGGCTGACGTGGGGCTGATCCTGATCCCCGAGTGGGAGGGGGCGACGATCCGCGTGTACGCGGTCGGGGGCCTCCCGACGCTCCGCGACCCTCGGGTGTCGGGGTACTCGAACGACGATCGCCTGCGACGGGTCCGGGGCGTGGTGCTCTATCAGGCGGGCGTCGATGTCCCGCCCGGCGAGGAGGGGCTGGAGGTGCTGGCGCGGTGGTACGCCTCGCGCCCGACCTACCGTGACGGTCGCGTCGTGGGGGGAGGCGGGGACTCTGCGATGTACCCACACACGTTCGCGGTGCCCGATCGCCCCGACACGCGCGAGGGGAAGCTCGCGGTGTACCGGGTGCATGCGGACGTGTGGACGACGCCGCACACGCACCCGGCAATCGACCCTACGACTGTCTCGGTGGATTACCTCGCCCGGATCCCCTCGCACCGCGGCGGGCTCGGGGGCTACGCGCCCTCCTCCGCGGGGCTGCTCGCCATTCGGGAGCTGGTCGAGGACTACCTGCTCCCGCGCTACACGCTATCGCCCGCCTCGATCCTGCTCGGGTGCGACGTGGGCGCCCCGACCTCGCCCGGCGATGCGATCGAGGCGTGGGCGCGCCGTCTCCGCGGCGAGGAGTACCGCTCCGACGATCTCGCCTCCTACGCGGCTCCGGCCGATGTGGCGCACGCGCGGCTGCTCCTGGCGCGTGCCGGGTACGACGTGGGAGAGGCTCCGGGGTGGTCGCCGTGGTGCGCGGCGGCGCTCCGCGCGTGGCAGCGGGCGTCGGGTCATGTGCCTGACGGGGTGTGGGGGCCTAGGGCGATGCGCGCGCTCGGCGCGTGATAGCGTGGGGGTATGGCCGAGCACGACCTCGCGGCGAGCTTCGAGGAGCGGATCGACGCGCTCCGGCGCGAGCACGTCCACGCCTCCTCGGCGACGGAGGCGATGCTCGCGCGGATGCTGGAGCTGCAACAGGCGGAGGATGCGCGGCGCGAGGCGTCGCGGCAGTTCCTGCTCCGCTATGTGGTGGTGCCGCTCGTGCTCGCGCTGCTCGGCGGCGGCTCGGCGGCGGCGCAGTACCTCTCGACGATCGGGACGCCGAAAGACGCGATCGACGCGGCGGAGGGTGCGGCGAAGTCGGTGGGGCGCGACGTGACCTCGCGGGTGCAGCGTGCGGAGGAGAAGATCCGGCTCCTCGGCGAGCTCGCAGTCGAGCAACAGGTTCAGATCGCGGACGGGTTCGAATACGTCGCGGACAAGATCGACGCCGCGAATCCCCGCTCGCGCGACGCGGTGAAAGAGCCCGCATCGCTCGTGAAGGGGCGGGAGAAGGCCGACCGCATCAAGCGATCGGCGCGCGCGGATGCGTTGTTTGACGTGGAGACGGATCCGCTGCTCCGTATCGCGACGCCATGACGCGCGGTACCCTTCGGGGGTGTACGACTACACGCGGATCCCGTACGGGGTGCACGAGGGCGAGAGCGCGTGCATCGTCGAGGTGGGCGCGGGGGACATCGACCCGGACTTCCTGATCTCCGCTGTGAGAGCGCGCAGGCGGCCCGGTGTGCGGTGGGCGATGCTCGCCTGTACCTCGTCCGAGGCGATCGGCTCCGAGCCGCTGGCGCGCGCCCTGGAGCGGTACGAGGCGGCAGACCTAGGGGTCGGGGTGTGGTGGCGGAGGGTGCTGGGCGCGGACGTGTGGCCCTCGGTGCAGGGGCACCTCGTGATCGACGCCTCGGAGGCGATCTCGGACAAGATCCAGCTCGGGGCGCTCCTGGAGCTGATCGAGTTCGGGCCGCTGCGCCCCGAGGCGGCGGAGGTGCTCGTGCGCGACCCGCACCCATCGATGCTCTACGCTGCCGCGCTCGACGAGCTGGCGCTGCGGATCGCGCCCTACGGGCGCCCGTGGGTCTACCTCTCCGATCCAGACCCCTCGGCGCTCGACGCTGCGCTCCGGGCGTGCCTGGACACCGCGACCCGGTGGGGGGTGCGGACGGGAGGCGGGCGTGGCTAAGCGGTGGGAGAAGCGCGAGGGCGAGCGGGTCGCGGAGGCGACCGGCGGGGGGATCGGGCCGCTCCGCGTCTCGGCGATGCAGTACGCGAAGGGGTGGGATCTAGTATCGACCGGGCACACCGCCGCGCAGGTGCTCGCGGGGACCGGGATGTCGCGTGCGCAGCTCACATGGTGCCTACGCGAAGGCTCGGAGGCGGACGGGATGCCCTCCTACTCGACGCGGCTCCTGGAGGTCGCGGCGAAGATGCGGGGGCGGGCGATGGAGGCGGCCGAGGAGGTTGGGGCGCAGGGGGTCGAGGGGCTCCGGCGGCAGCTCGGGATCGTCAAGATCGCGCAACAGATCGTCGCGATGCTCCTCAATGACTTCGGGCGCGCTCTCGCCGAGAATGCGCAGCTCCCTGCGGGCTCTCGCCGAGCGATCGGCAAGATCGTCCCGCCCCGCAACGTGATCGACGCGCTCCGAGCACTCAAGCCCTACACCGACCTGACGGACGTGGCGCACGCCTTCCGCGCGATCTACGACTCCCCGCACCAGCGTCAGGATCCGCTCTCCGGCCTCCCTCGGGAGGCGCGGATCGACCTCTCCGCGGAGGCGGTGCTACCGGCCTCGGTGTCGCTTCTCGACGGGGTGGGCGCCTCCGGCCCGGCGACGGACGCGATCGACGATCTCCTCCCCGACTACCGGGGCTGGACCGAGGAGGACATCGATCACTACCTCGCGACGGGCGAGCGACCCGATCGGGGGTACGGGATCGTTTCGATCGGGGCCGAGGAGCCCTCCCCGGAGGACTTCGAGGGCGAGTAGACTAGGGCGATGGACCCGATGCTCCTCGACGCCCTCCGTGCGGAGGGTATGACCGTCGCGACGCAGACCGCGATCGCCCTCCTCGCCCTCGCCTCCTCCGCGCTCACCGGCGCCCTCGCCTGGCTCGCGAAGCGCGCCGCGGACTACATGGGATCGCGGGCGCACCTCGCCTCTCTGGAGTGCGCGACGGCTCGCATGACGCAGGCGGCGAACGCCGCGGTCGAGGAGATCGAGCAGACCCTCGTGAAGCGCCTCAAGGCGGAGGACGCCTGGACGGCGGAGTCGGCCCGCGCGGCTCGCGACGAGGCGATGGCGATCGCCATGCGGCACCTCGGCACCCGCGGGCTCGCCGAGATCCGCGAGTGCCTCGGGCACGGTGTCGATGACGTGCGCGCGATGCTCCGGTCGTTCATCGAGGCGCGGGTGGCGAGCAAGCGGTGATCGACGCGGATGATCGACGCGGATGATCGGCGCGCACTGGCGCAGCTCGCGGTGCGGCGGCAGATCCTCCGCGCCCGGCGCGACCCGGCCGAGTACGCGCAGGCGGTCGGGCGCCTCGAAGGCGGGCGCCCGATCGCCATGTCCGAGGTGCACCGCGGGTGGCACCGCACGCTCTCCGAGCACGATCGGGTGGTGCTATACGCCCCCGTCGGACATGGCAAATCGAACAGTGTTACTCGCTGGCGAGTCGAGTGGGAGCTAGGACGTAACCAGAACCTCCGGGTGGGGGTGGTGTCGTCCACGATGCGGCTGCCGGGGAAGATCCTCTCCGCGATCAAGGGGGACATCGAGCGGTCGCGGTGGCTCCACGCAATCTTCCCGCGGCTGCGGCCGGCGACGGGGAGCCTGCGGATGTGGGGATCCTCCTCGATCCGGGTGGAGCGTGACGACGTGCTCCCCGACCCCTCGATCCAGATCTTCGGAGCGTTCGGGTCGATCCTCGGGTCGCGTCTGGACCTGATCATCCTGGACGACGTGTGCAACCTGGAGAACACCCTCTCCGCGCACCAACGCGATCACCTCGCCGATTGGGTATCGGGCGAGGTGCTTTCGCGCCTCCCGCGACATGGCGGGCGCGTGTGGGCGGTCGGGCACGTCTGGCATGAGGACGACATCCTCGCCCGGCTCGCCCGGCTCTCGTCGTTCCACGTCGAGCGGCACGCCTGCATCGTCGAGGACGAGGGCGGGCGGCGCCCGCTGATCCCCGAGATGTGGACGCTTGATGCGCTCGACGCTCGGGCGCGGGAGCTAGGGCCGATCTACTCCCGGCTCATGCTCTATAACGAGTACGCGGACGCGACGGAGGGGCGGATCCGGCGGGCGTGGTTCGCGACGTGCCTGGAGCGCGGGCGGGGGATGCGGCTGCTCGATCGGTGGTCGCCCTCCGACGCCCCGACGTACACGGGGGTCGATCTGGGGGTGCGGGGGGCGGGCGCAAAGACGGTGATGTTCACGGTCGCGGTGCTCCCCGACGGGTCGCGGCAGATCGTGGATCTCCGCGCGGGGCACTGGACGGGGCCGCAGATTATCGAGCAGCTCGTGGACGTGCACACGCGCTACGGCTCGCAGATCGCGGTCGAGGACAACGCCGCGCAGCGGTTCATCGTGGACTTCGCCTCGTCCCTGAGTTCGATCCCGATCAAGGGGCACACGACCGGCGCGAACAAGCATCACCCGCAGTTCGGGGTCGAGTCGCTCGGGATGGAGCTGGCGGCGGGGAAGTGGATCATCCCGTGCGACGATGAGCTACGCCCGCCCCCGATCGTCGGGGAGTGGATCTCCGAGGCGGTCGCGTACTCGCCCGAGGAGCACATGGGCGACCACCTCTCCGCCTCGTGGATCTGCCGCGAGGCGATCCGCGCCTCTCCGACGGCGGGGCGTCTCTCCCCGAGCTTCTTCGACATCGACTCCCTGAGCCGCTGACCATGGACCCGATCAACACGACCGCTACCGCCGAGCAGGCGATGGCCGCTGCGGACGCCGCGGCTGCGATTCCCGACTCGATCATGATCCTTCGCCCTGCCGAGACGGAGCGGGGGAAGATGCTCGCGCAGTACCGGCATTTCTTCGAGGTGCGGCAGCACGACCACCATGCCTCGACGTGGGACGGGATGCCGCGCGATCCTGGGGTCGGGTACATGCGCGAGCGTCTCCGGCCGAGTGGGTTCGTGCCGACGAACGCGATCCCGTACGGGCGCCGCAAGCCCTCCGCGTCGGTCCCGCTCGGGCGGCAGATCGTCTCGCGCTTCACGGAGATGCTGCTCGGCGAGGGGCGGGCGCCGACGATCGACGTCCCGGCGGACGACGCGACCGAGCGGTACCTCCGCGCGGTGTTCCGCGAGGCGATGATCTGGGACGTGCTGATGGAGGCGAGCGACGTCGCGGGGGCGTGCGGCTCCGCGGCGATCGCTGCGGCTGTAGTGGATGGGATGCCTACCGCGGAGGTGCTCTACCCCGAGGACGTGATCGTGCTCCGGTGGGCGACCGCCGCGTACTGGCAGCCCGCGGACGTGATCGAGCAGCGGCTCGTCTCGCGGCTCCAGCCGAACCCCGAGACGGGCGGGATGGAGACGGTCGAGGTGTGGACGACGCGGCGGTGGACGGAGGAGGAGGTGATCTACTACCAGGACGTGCCGAAGGCGTGGCCCTCGGACAAGCCCGTCCCGGTGCGCGAGCGTGTGCGGCACGGGCTGACGCGCTGCCCGGTGGTCTGGTACCAGCGCACGCGCAACACTCGCTCGCCCGACGGGATGGCGGACTTCGAGGGGTGCCAGCACCTCATGGACGAGCTGGACCGGGTGCAGTCGGCGATCGTGCGCGCGACCAAGGCGAACACCGACCCGACGCTCGTGATCCAGGACGAGGAGCGGTACCTTCGCGGCGAGGTGCTGCGCAAGGGTACGGGGGCAGCGATCCCGCTCTCGCCGAAAGGGAGCGTGAAGTACCTGGAGATGTCGGGCGTCTCGATCCGGGTGGGCCTGGAGGTCGCGGAGCGGCTCTACATGCAGGTCTGCGAGACGGCGGAGTGCGTGATCGTGAACCCCTCGGTGGCGGGCGCGTACCGATCGGGCGAGGCGATCCAGCTCCTGTGGAGATCGATGGAGGCAAAGACGAACCGTCTCCGGGTGCCGCTCGTGGTGACGATGCAGTCGCTCGCGCGGATCTTCGTGGAGTTCGGGCGCGTGCTCGGGGTGTCCAGCATGGAAGATCCACGCGGGGGGATCGTGCTCCCGCCGGTCGTGACGCGCGTGCAGCCGACCGCCGAGGAGGCGGAGGCGGCCCTCGCTCGCGGAGAGGCGCCCGAGCCTCGGGTGCAGGTCGCGCCGCAGGAGGTCGGGGCCGGATCGCACGTCACCTTTGCGTGGCCCCCCTATTGGGAGCCCACCTCGGCGCAGGTCGAGCAGATCGCGCGCGCGCTCACCACGAGCAAGGCGGCGGCGATCGTCTCCGCGGAGTCCAGCGTCCGCACCTTCGCGCGGTACCTCGGGATCGATGCCGCGGAGGAGCTGACCCGGATCGCGGCCGAGAAGGGGCAGGAGACGTCAGCCCTCGACGCCGCGCTCCGCACCGCGGCGATGCAGACCGAGGAGGACGAGGAGGAGGACGACGCCCCCGAGGAAGGCGCGGAGCCTGAGCCGCCCGAGGAGGACGAGGAGGAGGACGAGGGCGCCGACGGGGAGGAGGAGGAGGAGGAGGACGAGGACGAGGAGGAGGGTGACGGGTGAGCATCGAGGCGCTCGACGAGCGGCAGGCGCAGCGTCTCCGCGCGCTGGAGCGGACGGTCGATGCGCAGACCCGGCGCACGCTGACGGACGCGGCGGAGGAGATCGGGCGCACGATCGCGAGCGTCCCTGACGAGTACGGGTCGTGGGGGGTGAGCGCGCAGGAGGCGATGACACGGGAGGTCGATCGATCCCTCGGGCGCCTCGCCTCCGCGCTCGGGCTCTCGCTCCTCGCGGCCCGTGCCATGGCGGCGCGGAGCGCCTACACGGACGTCTCCGCGTACCTCACCTCGGGCGATCGGATGCTGATCGACCCGCGATCGCCTCGGGTCCAGATCGACCCCGAGGGCGACCCCGAGCTAGATCCGTCGCCCGAGGAGCGGCGCCGCACCCTGCTCCTGTTCCTCGCGTTCGCGGCGGCGGTGCTGGCCCTCGTGCGCGCGCGAGCGGCCTCCATCACTCCGGGTACGCGAGTCAAGGACGCGAAGGTGGTGCTCCAGGTGTCGGCAGCTTCGGCGATCACGGCGAAGCGGTGGATGGCCGAGACGATCACCCGTACCGAGATGTCGCGCGCGTACAACGGCGCGGCCTGGCGCGCGATGCGAAAGACCCCGGCGGTACCAGCTCCGCCTCCTCCGCGCGCACGAGCGGCGACCATGCGCGCGCCTGTGCCCGCGGTGGTGCCGACCGCCCCGGCGCCGATCCCGATCCCGCTCCCCTCGGGCACGGGCGAGCGGCGGATCGTGGTGCGCGGCGCACGGATGATGAAGCGGCTCGTCGCGACCTTCGACAAGCGCACGGGCAAGGACTCGATCGTGCTGAACGGGCAGACCGTCCCGGTCGAGGAGAAATTCTTCGATCCCTACATCGCGGGGTACTACGACCACCCCCCGAACCGCCCGCGCGACCGCGAGGTGGTGGTCCCGTGGCGCGAGGCGTGGGGGCCTGCTCGCACCGTCGAGGTCACAGGCGAGGCGCGCAGGGCGACCGACAAGGCAGCGGCGGACGCCCCGCTCGGGCAGCGGGGGAAGGCGGCCCGGCGCGAGGCGGTGCGACTCCAGCGCGAGCGGCTCGACCGGCAGGTCGCCTCCATGCGCGCGGACCTCGCGGACATGCGGGGGATGATGGCCCGGCCCGGCATCGACGCCGCGGAGTACTCCTCCCTCCGGGACGCCGCGCGCTCGCAGCGGGAGGCGATCGACGCCCTCCGTGCGGAGCGTCGTGCCCTCCGCGACGTTTAGGGTCTAGGGTTTCTCGTCTCGCGGGGGGGCGGTTCACCTCGATGTAACACAAACGTAACACTTTTCTTTGTGCAGTTTCGCGGGCGTGGGAGTATATCTATCTCGTGGCACAGACAGCAAAGACGACGCGGGGCAAGGTCAAGGAAGGCAAGCTCGCGACCGCGCGGGCGCTCCTCCTCCACCGAGCCCCCTACTACTCCTCGCTCCTCTACGCGCTCGCCTACGTGGAGCAGGACAAGATCCGGCGGCACCCTGGGGATCCAGGTGTGGACACCTTCGGGGTCACCCGCTCCCGCGCCCTGCTCTACACGCCCGGCGCCCTCGCGCAGTGGAGCGAGGAGGAGATCGCGGCGGTGCTGGAGCACGAGCTACTCCACATCCTGTTCGACGACGTGGCGGCTATCGAGCGGCTCTCGCTCGATCCGCGCATCGCGAACATCGCGATGGACATCAGGATCAACGACCAGGTGCGCCGCGGTGGCGCGAAACTCCCGGAGACGGGGTGCTTCCCTGAGAACCCCGCATGGGGCTCTTACACCGACGAGCACGGGCAGGAGCAGCCTGGGGTGCCGCCGGGGCTCTCGATGCTGGAGATCTACGATCTCCTCCTCCAGACCGCCCGCGAGGGCAAAGGCGGCGCGAGCGGCGAGGGCGAAGGGAAAGGCGACGGCGAAAGTGTACGGGGGCGCGCGCAAGCACTCTCGGATGCGCTCGCGAGCGATCCCTTCGGGCACTGCGGCTCCGGCGCGGGGAACCCTCTCGACGGGGAGCCTGAGACGCCTGCGGGCGCGGAGCGGTCGGAGGCGGAGATCGAGGCGGCGCGGCAGGAGGTCGCGGCGGCGATCGTGGAGCACTCAAAAAAATCCGCGGGCTCGCAGGCGCTCGGCGCCCTCCTCGCGTGGGCGCAGGATCGGATGCGGCCCTCGCGGGTACCGTGGCGCTCGAAGCTGGCGCGCGCGCTCCGGCGCGCCGTCGAGTACGTGCGGGGGCAGGCGGACCACACCTACACGCGGCTCTCGCGGCGGCAGGGGGTGGTCGGGTACGGGCCGACCTCCCCGATCCTGGCAGGCACCCGGACTCCGGTACCGCGCGTCCGGGTGGTGATCGACACCTCGGGCTCCATGAGCGGCTCCGACATCGAGCAGGCGATGGGCGAGATCGACGGCGTGCTCCGCGCCGTGCGCGGGGTGGAGGTGGTGTGCTGCGACGCGGAGGTGCACGGGCGCCCGCGCAAGGTGGCGACGTGGCGCGAGGCGGCGGCGAGTCTCCGAGGCGGCGGCGGTACCCGGTTCCAGCCCGTGTTCGACGGACTCGCCGCGGAGCCCGCGAACTCCCGCCCGAACGTGGTGATCTTCGTCACCGACGGCTACCCCTGCGACCGCCCGACGAACCCCTCGGGGGTGCGGACGATCTGGGTCGTGACCTCCGGCGGCCCGACGGGCTTCGCGCCGTTCGGGGACTTCGTGCAGGTCGAGGCGTGAGGTGGCCGCTGTAACGCAAACGTAACACTAAACCGCTGGCATCCTCCCCTCGGGCGTAGTACCTATCCCTCGCGGGCACGGAGCCCGCCTCGAACCTCACAGACCACAGGACACAATGAGCCTCTCCATCGACAACCTCCAGAACATCACCCGCGCTAACTGGTTCACCCCCGGCCACAAGGGCCGGTGGGGGCTCCCTCTCATCTACTGGGGGCCGGTGGGCGTGGGTAAGAGCAGCGTGATCGAGTCGCTCGCCGAGGCGTGCGGGCTCTCGTTCTCGTGCACGATCGGCTCGATCTCGGAGCCCTCGGACATCGCGGGGCTGATGATGCCCTCGCCCGACGGACGCTCGGTGCGCGCCCTCGCGGCGCCCTGGGTCGCTCGCGTGAACGCCGCGGGCCGCGCAGTCCAGCTATTCGACGAGGCGACCTCGTGCTCTCCTACGGTGCAGGCGGCGCTGATGCAGGTGTTCTTGACGGGTGCGGCGGGCGACGTGGAGGCGGTGCCGGGGGTCCGCTTCATGGCCGCGGCGAATCCCGTCGCGATCGCGGCGAACGGGAATGACCTTGCGATGCCGCTCGCGAACCGGATGGGGCACCTCGACTTCCCGGCGCCCGACGCGACCGCGTGGGCGGACTGGCTCGCGGGGAGCGATCGGGAGATCGATCCGCTCGTCCCCGAGAGCCTGGAGGCGCGGGTCGAGGAGGAGTGGGGCGCAGCGTTCGCCCGCGCGCGCGGGCTCGTGGGGGCCTTCATTCGGCGGCGGCCGGGGCTGCTCGCGCAACAGCCCGACGCGAACGACCCGGCGGCGAGCCTCGCCTTCCCGACCCCGCGGACGTGGGAGTTCGCGACGCGTGCCTACGCGGGGGCGACGATCCACGGGCTCTCCGTGGCGGAGCGGGCCGCGTACATCGCCGCGTTCGTGGGCGAGGGCGCGTGCGGCGAGCTGCTCCGCTTCGAGGCGGTGGCCGACCTCCCCGACCCGGTGGAGGTGCTCGACGGGCGCGTGGTGTTCGCGGCCAACCCCGACCGAATCGACCGGACCTTCGCGGTGCTGGAGATGCTCGCGACCTACCTGGCGAGCACCAAGGGTCAGGATGAGCCGCTCCGTCGAAAGCGCGCCGCGGTGTACTACCAGATCGTCGAGGGGATCGTGGACCGCGACCCGGACGTGGTGATCCCGAGTCTCCGCACGGCGATCACCTCGGGGCTCCGGGTCGCGGAGATCCCCGAAGCTCGCGCGAGCCTCGCCCGCGTGAGCCCCCTGATCCAGCGCCTCCAGGGGGCGAAGTGACCCCCTCGGGGGAGGTAGCCTCTACCTCCCCCACCGTGTTACCTAAACGTAACACTAAACCGC
>Ga0172363_10001806_pt1 | contig 17209 bp, 10 predicted proteins | sample LakKivs2_kivu2a2_FD_114541 | JGI IMG/M metagenome (GOLD analysis project Ga0172363, IMG submission 114541) | Sediment microbial communities from Lake Kivu, Rwanda - Sediment s2_kivu2a2 | ecosystem: Environmental > Aquatic > Freshwater > Lake > Sediment | place: Rwanda: Western Province, Lake... | reverse complement strand
TGACTATCTGCAAAAAGCTATTCCCAACCTACTCATCACCAATCTTGAGCACTCGAGGTTTTTCCGTGTCATGACCTGGGAGCGCATGCAGGATCTCCTTAGGCAAATGGGCCAGGACAGCGTCAGCACCATTGATGCCGATCTGGGCTTTGAGTTGTGCCGCCGGGCAGGATGCCACATCATCGTCATCGGCAGCTATGTCAAAGCAGGCGATGTGTTTGTCACCGACGCCAAGGTGCTCGACGTATCGTCAAAACAGATGCTCAGCAGCGTCAGCGCCAAGGGCACGGGGGTCTCCAGCATCCTCGAATCACAGATCGACGACCTCAGCAGGGAAATATCACGGACGGCAGGTATCTCAAAACACCGGATCGAAACAGGCGACCTTCACGTCACGGATGTCACCACCAGCTCCATGGAAGCCTATCAATACTTTTTAAAAGGAGTGGACGCATCGGAGAAGATGTACCATAATGACGCAAGGAAATATTTTGAAGCAGCCGTCAGGCTGGACTCCACCTTCGCGGTCGCATGGTTCTATCTGTCACAGACTTATGAGTCCCTGATGAACTACCGCATGAGGGATGAGGCCATAAACAAAGCTTACGCGGCTTCGTGGCGGGCCACGGAACAGGAACAACTGACCATCAAAGCCAACTATGCCAGGGTCATTAAACACGACAGCGATGAAGAACTGCGGTTGTGGACAGAGCTGGTCAAAGTGGCCCCCGACCAGAAAAGGGCACATTTTGCACTGGGTTTCTGCTTGAAATCAAGGGATAATCTGACCGGGGCTATTGAACAATTCAATGAGGCCATCAGGCTCGATCCCGATTACGGAGCCGCATACAATCAGGCTGCCTATCTTTACGCCAAACAGGGCAATTATGAAAAAGCATTGTCTTATTTCAATCGCTATACGTCAATCAATCCCGATGACGCCAACCCGTATGATTCCATGGGCGATTTGCTCTGGCGCATGGGACGTCTGGATGAAGCCATAGCTCAATTCAAAAAAGCCCTCGATCTCAAGCCCGATTTTTATGATTCGGCCTCCAAGTTATCTTATTTATATTTCATGAAAGAAGATTATCCCGAAGGTTACCAATGGATAGATAAAAGCATTGACCTCTCACCCTCGCAAGGGACCAAAGCCAAGTTATTTTGCGTCAGGGCCTCTTTTGACAACTGGTGCGGTGATGTAAATCAAACCAGGACGGACCTGGCCAAGGCAAGAGAAATTACCAGCACCTCCGACAGCTCTGTCATTGTCCCCTTAATTTACTGGATGAAGATAGTCAATGCCGTTGATCACGACCGGAATGATCTTGATAAAAAATTCTATCTGAACCTTCTCAAAGATCAAAGGGAGGCCAGGTTGTACAATTCATCCGATTCGGCGGGCAACTTCCTTTTAAAAGGTATTATTTATATGGTGTTGAATAAAGATGATTCGGCCAGGATGGAACTGGGGCGGGTGGAGTCTCTGTTGCCGGGGATACCGGCCTCGTCCCGCAGCCAGTATGCTTACTGGTATGATTATGTATACGGATCGTTTCTGCTTAAGGAAAAAAATTTTCTCTCCGCCCTGGATATCCTTGAAAAGCTCAAGTTACCAGAGATACCTTACTTCATGTATCCGGATGTACTGAATTATAATATACCTTCATTACGTAATGCCAAAGCGGAGGCCTATGTTGGTCTCAACAGGATCGACGACGCCATCACCGAATATGAACACCTGATCCGCTTCAATCCGAAAAGCGATGACCGCCGGCTGATCCATCCCAAAAATCATTATTACCTGGGACGTCTCTATGAGGAAAAAGGGTTGAAAGAGAAAGCCGTTGACCAGTACCGGACCTTTCTCACCTTATGGAAGAATGCCTCGGATGTGTATCCCGAACCGGCCGACGCACGGAAACGGCTGGAAAAGCTCACACAAAACCCGTCATGATGCTCCCCGGACGGGTTATTTTATCTTAAATCCCGAAACCGTCAGCGAACAATTTTCTTCCTTTAGTCTCAGGGAAAGTCCATACCCATGCCCCTGTCAGCAGGGCGAATAACGCGGCGAGTGCGATGCCGCCACTCAACCCAAAGCGCGTGGCTATCAAAGCAATAGCAACAGGGGTAAAAAACTGTACCCCACGCGCCAGGTTGAAAGCCGACCCCATGGCCGTGCTTCGCACAGAGGTGGGGAATAGCTCTGAGAACAAGGCGCCATAGCCGCCAAACATACCTGTGCCGAATCCGACTAAAAACATAAACGCCAGGATGATCAGGGGATACATTGCGACATGCTTCCAGAAAACCGTGATCATTAGCAATCCGACAGCCATGATGACCGAATAGATCGAATAAGCGGGCCTTCGTCCCAGCTTATCGGCTATGAATCCAAAGAAAAAATACCCTGTCAAACCGCCCGACTGGGTGACCAGTATCCACAAGGCCGATTTGGTCAGCGTGAAATGCCTCTCACTGTGAAGGTATCCCGGCATCCAGGAATAGGTCAGCCAGTAAGCGCTCATATCAAAAATGGCAAGGACCAGCGCCAGAAGAAAATACTTACGGTATTTCTCCGAGAACAGAACAATGAGCCTGTTCCTGAAGACCGATCCTGAATCGGGGAAGGGTATTCCGCCCGTTTTTAACATGGTCCTCCGGCGCAGCCACAGATCCGATTCCGGCAGCTTCCTTCTGATATATACCACCAGCAGGGCGGGTACCACGGAGATAAAGAAGCAGGCCCGCCATCCGATAACAGGTGAAAGCAGGCCGCCGACGACGGAAGCTATGGCTATGCCCAGAGGTGCCCCCGTCTGCATGAAAGCACTGTAACGCCCCCGCACACGGGCGGGAAAAGTCTCACCCACGTAAGTCTGGCCGGTGGCCCATTCACCCCCCACTCCCAGACCGGTGATGATCCTGAAGATCATCAGAAGCCAGAAGCTGCCCGCTATTCCCGAGAGGAAAGCACCCACACTGTAAGTCAATATGGTCCATTGCAGCACCACTTTACGGCCGAAATGATCGGACAGGATACCGAAGATGACCCCTCCTATCGCCGTCGCCGCAAGCGTGGCTCCAAGAATATACGACATCTCAATGTCATTGAAATGGTATTCCTTGGCAATGGGTATCAAGAGGAATGTAAAAAGTATCAGATCGTAAAAATCAAAAACCCATCCGGCCCAGCTCATGGCCAGGATCCTGTAATGCTGACGGGTGATGGTTTTGGACTCGTTGAGAAGCGGAGGTTGATCCATGGGACAATAATTAAGAAAGTCTCTAATCCTGCAACATAAAAAATTTAGGTGTCTGATGAGAAAGCGGCTCGTCGTCACTGTCTGAATAAACTGACCAGCTCACCGCTGATCCTGAGTAATTCGATCTCAGCCTCTTTGGCCTGAAACTGTGACAACAACAACTGGTACTGGGCATCGATAAATTTTTTCTGTGTCTCACGCAAGTCGATATCGTTGATCGTGCCCAGACGGTATTTTTCAAAGGCTACGTCCACATTCTCTCTGGCTACATCCTGGTTCACCAGTTGTAACCGGATAACCTGAACACTTGAGGTGTAACCGGTGAATAATTTGAACAGATTGGTGTGGATATCCGATTCGGTATCCTGAAACTGATACCCACTATTGGAGAGGTCGATTTTTGCATTGTGTATGTCACGGCTGACGTTCATTCCGTTGAATATGGGATATGATACTGTGAGGCTGTAAGAGGGTCCTATGCTCCTGTTGAATTCCAGGAACCCTGTTTGTGAGTTGAGCCTGTTATAGCTGTACCCGGCCTGGAAAGCCAGTGAGGGATACCTCTGTGACCGGGCACTTTTCAGGGCAAGAAGCGACAGCTCTTTATTATGTTCCGCGATGGAGATCTCTGCATTTTGTGACCGCGCCTTCTCAAGGAGTGAGCCATAGGAAAGGGTATTATCCAGGACGATGGTATCAACGATGGCATAGGCTGTCTCGGGATCACGTCCTAACAGGCGGTTCAGATCGGCTTTATAACCCTGGAGTGAGGCCATTTCATTGAGCAGGTTGGTGCTGTCGGAGTTCAGATCGACGGTCGATTGCAGGAGCATAAGCTGTGATCCCGATCCCAAAGCCAGTTTAGCCTCCGCAATTTGCTTACGCTGCAACGATAAGCCCACCGCATCACGCAACACCTGCACCATCTTTTGTTGCTGAATGATGCCGTAATAGTTCCTGATAATGGCCGAAACGGTATTCTCCACGGTCAGGCGGGCTTCCGTCTCACCCATTTGTTCCAGAACATCCAGCGTGCTCTTATTGGTGAACATACTGAAGCCGTCAAACAGGGTCCAGGTGAGTTGTATCCCCGCATTGAAGCTGCGACCGTGTGCGGCGGTGACATCTTTCGACGTCCCGTTGAACATATCCTGATGCGTGGTCGTGATGGTATAGTTCTGCGTGGCGTTGAGGGTTACCTCGGGTAAAAATCCCGCATTGCCTGCCGTATTATTGTTGGTCGCTATTTGTGCATCGTTTTTCTGTATGATGATGGAATAATTGTTAACCAGACCTATCTGAACAGCCTGGAAGAGAGTGAGTGTATCCTGTGGGCTGGCCTTCAGAAACCAGGACAGGCCCATCATCAGAAAAAAAATCTTTATCCTCATGATATTCACTGTTTATCGCCGGTAATAACGGCTTTTGATTTATGCGTATCCCGTGAAAGATAGGTGTACAGTGATGGTATCACGTACAATGTCAGCATCAATGAAAAGATCAGACCGCCTATGATGGCTATTCCCATGGGCACGCGGCTTTGTGAGGCTGCCGCCAGTGACAGGGCTATGGGCAAGGCCCCCAGGGCTGTGGCCAGGCTGGTCATGAGGATAGGCCGCAGGCGGCGCGTGGCGGCATCAATCACGGCCTCGTTCAACGCCAGTCCGGCCGCTTTGCGCTGATTGGCAAATTCCACGATCAGGATGCCGTTCTTTGTGACGATGCCGATCAGCACTATGACACCGATCTCGCTGAAGATATTGATGGTCTGCCCGAACAGCCACAAGGAAAGCACCGCGCCGGCCAGGGCCAGGGGAACGGTAAACATGATGATCAACGGATCGATGAAGCTCTCGAACTGAGCCGACAGAACCAGATAGATGAGAACCAATGCCAGCAGGAAAGCGAAGAGCAGACTGTTGGAGCTGTCCTCATATTCCTTGGAGGTGCCTGCCAGTGCCGTGGAAAAGGTCTCGTCGAGGGTCTCTTTCGCAATGGCACGCATCTCCTCGATGCCCTGGCCAAGGGTGACACCCCTGGCAGGCTGCGCCAACACCGTGGCAGCAACATAACGATTGTAACGGTAAAGCTGCGGGGGGTTGCTTTGTTCCGTCAGGTTCACGACATTATCGAGCTGTATCAGGTGGTGATTGGCGTTGCGGACATACAGTGAGCTCAGATCCAGAGGCCTGTCCCTGTTTTCACGGCTGGCCTGGCCGATCACCTGGTATTGCCTGTTGCTAAGGATAAAATAACCGTAACGCTCACCGCTGAAATAAAGCTGCAGCACCTCGGCGATGTCCCTGACATTAACACCCAGGGCCCGGGCCCTGTCACGGTCGATCTCCACGGCTATCTCGGGTTTATTGAACTTCAGGTTCAGATCGACCACCTGGAACTTGGAATCGGCATTGGCCTTTTCCATGAAAAGAGGGATGAATTTCCTCAGTTTCTCAAAATCAGGAGCCTGGATGACAAACTGTACCGGCAGGCTTGAGCCACGGCCTCCGCCTATCGTCTGTTCTTGGGCGACGTAAGTGCGTGCAAAATTATATTTCCGTAAAATGCCGTTTATCTCATCGGCGAAATCCTGCTGTGTACGCTCACGTTTGGACGGATCCACAAAGGAGACACGTATAAAACCGGTATTTGTCGAGCCTGAAGAGCCAAACCCCGGCGCCGTCAGTTCGATGATCGATTCCCTCTCGGGAATGGTATCGACGATTCTCAGGAGCTGATCCATATAACTGTCCATCTTTTCGAACGAGATACCTTCGGGTGCCGTGGCCAGGATCTGTATACGGTTCTTATCTTCCATTGGCGCCAGCTCCGACGGTATGATACGGCCTATACCGAAAATGATCGCTGCGGCCGCTGCCATGATGACTATGGCCAGCCATCGGTGCCGGATAAAGAGCCGTAAAGTTCTGTTATAACCATTTATCAGGCCGTTGAGCCATTGCTCGGTGACCGTGAAGAGACGGCCGTGGACCCTGCCCCGTTTCAGCATGCGCGAACTCATCATGGGCGTCAGCGTTAGCGAGACCAGAGCGGAGACAAGCACCGTCCCCGCCACCACCACACCAAATTCACGAAATAGACGTCCCGTCAGACCCCTGAGAAAAATGATGGGCAGAAAAACAGCCGCCAGGGTAATGGTTGTAGATAATATGGCAAAATAGATCTCCTTGGAACCACGGTGTCCCGCCTCGATGGCATTCAAACCCCCTTCCACCTTATGATAAATATTTTCAAGGACGACGATCGCATCGTCCACCACGAGGCCCGTTGCCAGCACGATACCCAGAAGGGTTAGAATATTGATGGAAAATCCTGCGATGTACATGATGAAAAAACCGCTGACGAGCGAGATGGGTATGGCTATCACCGGGATGAGGGTGGTCCTCCAGTTTCTGAGAAAAATAAAGATGACCAGCACCACCAGCGTAAAAGCGATCATAATGGTATCTTTGACCTCCCTGATGGCCTTGCGGATACTCGTTGTCGTGTCGAAGCTGAACCCCACCTTGACATCCTGCGGCAGGTCGCGTTTGATTTGTGCCACCCGTTTATAACATTCATCTGCTATGGAGATCTGGTTGGCGCCGGGTTGGGGCGTCACAGCCACACCCACCATGGGTATGCCGCCGTTGCCCTTGAGCAGGGTCCTTTCGTTTTCAGGCGCCAGCACGGCTTGCCCCACATCACTGAAACGGATGAGGTTGCCGTCGGTCTCCTTGATGATCATGTTGTTGAATTCCTCCGGTGTGGTCAGCCGCCCTCTGGTCCTGATGGTCAGCTCCGTTGAATAACCTTCAATCCTGCCGGAGGGAAGTTCGACATTTTCCCTGTTGAGGGCATCCCGTATGTCGCCGGGTGTCAGCTGGTAACTGGCCAGTTTCGCCGGATCCATCAGAAGCTTGATGGCGTACTTCTTCTCACCCCATATCCGTATCTCGCTGACCCCGGGGATGGTCTGCAAACGCTCCTTGAAGACATTGTTGGCTATATCCGATAAGTCCATCAGGTTGCGGGCATCACTCTGAACGGTGAGGGCCAGGATAGGGCTGGCATCGGCATCCGACTTGGTGACGATGGGAGGGTCGGTGTCGGGCGGGATGTTGCGTATGGCCCGCGACACCCTGTCCCTGACATCGTTGGCGGCAGCCTCCATATCCACCCCCAGTTCAAACTCCACAGTGATCGTGCTCCTGCCGTCCATGCTCACTGAATTTAAAGAACGGATGCCCGTAATGCCGTTGATCGACTCCTCCAGGGGCTCGGTTATCTGCGATTCGATGATATCGGCGTTGGCACCCACATAATTGGTGTTTACCGTCACCACCGGCGGATCCACACTGGGAAACTCACGCACACCCAAAAAGGTATACCCGATAATGCCGAAAAGCACCAGCAAAATGGAAATAACGGTGGCTAATACAGGGCGGTTAATGCTTAACGACGAAATGTTCATGGGGAAAAAGGTTCAATTGAATCATCGGGAAATCATTGCAAGACAGGCTTCACTTTCATGCCGTCGCGCAATTGCAACAGCCCTGTGGTCAGGATGGTGTCATCGGGTGCCAGACCTTCCGTTATCTGCACCGTTGTTTCCATTCGTATGCCGGTGACCACATAAACGGCCTTCGCCCGGCCCATCGAATAGATAAAAACCTTCTCACCCCTAATATCGGGTATCAGGGCTTCGGAGGGGATGACCAACGCATCGGGAATAGTCTCCAGTATGATGCCGACCTTTGCAAAGGCTCCCGGGATAAGGAAATTGGCGTCGTTGGGGCACAGAGCCCTGACGGTCACCGTTCTTGTCAAAGGATCAATTTTAGGTTCAAGGGCATAGACCTTTCCCGCAAAAGTGCTGTCATGGCCTTCAACAGTGAACTGGATGACCGTCCCTGGTTCAATCTTGCTTCTGTATTTCTCCGGGACGGTGAATTCTATCTTCACCGGATTGGTCTCCTGAAGACGGGCAATAAGCATATCGGATGTTACATACCCCCCGGGGCTGATGTAACGTAATCCGATCAGCCCGCTGAAAGGAGCATGTATCTCCGTTTTGTCCAGTTGCGAACGGAGAAGGTCTATCTGGGCCTGTATGACACCGAGCTGGTTCTGCGAGATGTCATATTCCTCCCGGCTCACAGCATTGATCTCAAGAAGCTTTTCTTTGCGGAAAAGATCATCCCTGGCCAGTTTCTCATCCAGCAACAGTTTTTTCAGCTGAGCCTGCAATTCGGCATCGTTGATCTTGACGAGCAGATCGCCTTTGCTGACGCGACTACCCTCCATGAAGTTGATCTGCACTACACGCCCCTCCACCTCACTGCGAAGCTCCACCTCCTCGTTGGCGAGAACCGTACCCGTGGTTATTATCTTATTTTCCAGCTCCTGTGGTCTGAGCACAATGGCATGGGCTTCTATAGACGGCGATACCACATGCTGTCGCTGATCATCATGCTGCTCATGCCGGCACCCTGCGAAAACTACAATAAAAAATACGGGTAAAAAAAGAATGAAAATAAAACGAAGGAAATGCATCGTGTATATTATTTGGAAAACCTGATATAATGCTTGATTCCTTTTATGACTGCGCAAATGTAATTATTAAAATAATACACGATAATAACGGAATTATTGATCAATGACCGCTACTTAAAAATCAATATAATGAATGGATGTTAACGTTAAAGAGGAATTGAAAAACGAACGTGTTTTCTCTGGTTTTATATATAGACCGCACACCGGCCTCAAAGGGGATAAAAAAACTCAGAAAGTGAATATCCATTGTCAGGTCAAGGCCTGCCGAAGAATAATCGGTAAAGGGTGAGCTGTCAGGACCATAGGCATAATCATAAAAAACATCGCCTTTAAACCTTTTAATGTAAAGCACCGGACCCAGTCGCCAATCGGGATAAAATAACGGGAAAACATAAGTAGCGGAAAAACTCCATGCCCTGTCAAAATAAATGCCGGAATATCCCCTTGGATAGCTGATAACATCAGAAAAACCATAATCCTGCTTGACCTGGCTCTGGTAGCCGGCATACAATCGAAGACTATGATGCCTTGCCACACCCGGCAGGTATAAATAAACCTGCCCGCCCAGGATTGAATTGTATTTTTTTCCGAAAGGGGTATGACTGAAGTTAAGGGTGACCACCTGAGCCCAGCGTGGATACAGATCCTGCCGTGATGTCTTCATCTGGTTATAGGCACTGAAAGAATAATTCATTGCAGTCAGATGATCTTCAATGAACGTCAGGGGGACTGACTTATCCATCTTCATGAGCTTGCAGGTGATCCCTACTGCCGGTTGAACGCCCCGGAACCAGATGTTGTGCGACCACTTCAACGGCACCCGCAAAGTCGCCGTCAGATTGAATTCATTCCATTTTAAAGGGATCTCATGTTGATGGTTTTCGGCATAGGATCCCCTCCGTAAGCCATAGTCGGCGGTCAGGTCTAAAGCGGGATACAGCCCTTCATAAGTGTAAGTCAGATAATATTTACCTGTCTCTTCATTAAGACTAAAGGCATACCCCAATGTCGTGTAACTGCTGCTCAGCAGGTTCTGCGAAAGCAACATGGCACCGGGCGATACGGACAAATTACTGATATCCAGGCTGAAGGGAGCCCAGCTGTGAAAATCAAAAAGATGCCATCCCTTTCGATAGGGCCTGACAGGATATTCCGTCTGAGGAATAGAATCATGATCAAAGAGAAAATGTTCCTGTTGTGCCAGGCGATCGGCCAGGACAAAAGGCTGTTCGGCAGTGAGGTCATAAAACTCCCAGTTGGAGGAGTCAAGGTTCACCGAAACCAGCTGATAACCGTCGGCGGTATAATCAGAATAAACCATCTCCGGCCGCTCCGTACTCACTGCCGCATCATAAGCCCCGAAACGGGAAGATGTGATACGGTAAACCTTTCCCGTATGGCGTTGAAAAGCAAAAATATTGTCAATGCCGGTGTATGAAGCCTGGTAAATAATGTAATCACCATAAAACGAAGGTCTTTTGATTTCACTGAAGCTAAAGGGTAAAACAATATCCACCTCCTCCTTTTCCGGGTCAACCACGGCCAGGCTGTTACCCTCATGGCCCAGCACGACAGTAACAATCGACTTCCCGTCATCAGACCATCGCGGATGAATGAAAAAAAAATTCTTCTGTGTGGAAATCTTTTTTATAGCATGGCCGTCAGAAGCATTGAGGATAACCAGCGAATAGCGGTTACCGGGAGTGACTTCCACGGTGACGATACGTTGTCCGTCACGGGAGACGGCAGGAGCAAAATAACGTGTCCGGTGCGTGAGCTGCGAGATATGGCCTGTCTCATAATGATAGGCCTTGATGACCCTGTAGTCACGTGATGGCCATCGAGGGTCATCAGTCATTTCCGACCAGCACAGGATGCTGTCGCTGCCGGATAATGATTCCATGACATCCCCGATGCCGGCGATGAAAAGCTGTTTTTCATGACCCTCCCTGTCAAGGATCACAACGCGTGTCAGATCATCGAGGGCCGATTTCTCGGCGATGATCAGGCTGTCCCTGAAGATAACCGGCAGGTTGTAACTGGTATAGACCCGGCCCGAGGCCTTGCTGATCTGATCATAGGAGCTGGGGACTAATGCCTCATCCGCGGTCAGCCATTTGTCGCGCAATTGTGAAGTCAACGACTTATACAAGCCATATTTCCCTAATCCTGTTTGTTGTTTTAACGATGAAGAAAAAGGCGCCAGCATAAAGGGATAAGAACTCACTTTCTTCAGGACCCTGCTCCACAGCGTATCGCCAAAGATTATCCTGGACATTCCGACCAACTGGTAGCCCAGTTCATAGCGGTCGGGTATTAAATCCTTATAAGAACCGGCGACAGCTTTCTCGTATGAGTAAATACCTTTTTCCAGAAATTGTGCTCTGAGGCGCATCTCAAATGATGGCACACGACCACGTCCTGAATGGGACAGGGCCGTTTCAATGACCGTGGCATCCCCTTCGATAAACCAGAAAGGAACAAACAATCCCAGGACGGCCGGTAACGCCTGCTCCCCCAGGAAATAATACAATACCCGGGTGAAACCATGGTTGATGGCGGCGTACTGCGAAGCATGCCTGAACTCATGTGTCATAAGCTGGTCAAGCCACTCCTGGGTATAGGTGTCCTGCGGAGAAACGGTCAGCAACTCTATCCTCCGGGGTGCATAAGGCGTAAAAGCATTGGGGACGGTCGACAGCGTATGGATGAGGACAGGCGTCACGGGCGGATGTGAATGAAGCGTCCGGCGTACGGGATCATAGACGTACTCAAAGCCATTGGCTATATATTGCGAATATTGCTCAAAATCAGCGGGAAAAACAACCCTGAAATGATCCGTTTTGATTTGTTTCCACTGCACGGATGCGGGATCAACGCCCATGGAAAAATACTGACCCCTGACAAAGGGCATAACCCACAGGAAGAACAAAAATGATAATGCTAAGCGCTGAAAGTGACCACACCGGCGTGATTTCATCGTCATGTCTTGAGGTATCAAATGTATTAAAAACACCGAAGAACACTTCCATTTTTATTACCTTTACACATTAAGCCATGAAAAAATGAGCGGTAAAAAACATACACGATCGTCAAAGACCGGTAAAAAGGATAAACGTCTGAGAAGCACCTTCGCCAACGACGTCTTATCCGTCTTCAGGAACAATCCTTTCAAGGGTTATAATTTCAGGCAGTTATCGAAAGTCCTCGGAGCACAGGATAAGACCAGCAAGGAACTGATAAAAAAGATCCTGTTTGATCTTGAGGATGATGAACAGATCATCCAGGTGAGCCGGGGAAAATACCAGCGCCATCCGAACCTTGCCGGCGGTGATGTCAGCAGCACCGTCATCACCGGGATCGTCGACATGAAGCAAACCGGCAAAGCCTATGTGATCACCGACGAACTTGGCGAAGATGTTTACATTGCACCGAATAACACGGGCCATGCGCTGCACGGCGACAAGGTGAAAGTCCACCTCTTCCCTAAACGACGTGACCGTAAAATAGAAGGACAGATCATAGAGATCATATCAAGGGCTAAAAAACAATTCGTCGGCACCCTTCAGGTGACGCCGAAATTTGCCTTCCTGATACCCGATAATGTCTCTATTCCTGTCGACCTCTATATCCCCCCTGACCGTCTGCATGGAGCCATGAACGGTGAGAAGGCCATTGCCCGCATCACCGAATGGCCCGAGCAATCGAACAACCCCTTTGGTGAGATCGTCGAAGTGCTGGGACAACCGGGCGACAACAATGTCGAAATGAACGCCATCCTGGCCGAATATGACTTCCCGCTGCGGTTCCCGAAAGCGGCACTTAAGGAAGCCGGGCACATACCCGGTATCATTACGGCCGAAGAGATAAAAAAACGCAAGGACTTCCGCGAAGTCATCACCATCACCATCGACCCGGAAGATGCCAAGGATTTCGATGATGCCCTGTCACTGCGCAGCCTTAGCAACGGGCTATGGGAAGTGGGCGTTCATATCGCCGATGTCTCGTACTATGTGAAACCGGGCATGGCCATTGACCAGGAAGCTTACCGCCGCGGCACGTCGGTTTATCTGGTGGACCGCACTATACCCATGCTGCCCGAAAAATTATCCAATGACGTCTGCTCCCTGCAGCCTGGAAAGGATAAATTGTGCTTTTCAGCCGTCTTCACCCTCGACGAGGAAGGAACCGTCCATAACCAATGGATGGGCAAAACCATCATTAACTCCAACCGCCGTTTCAATTATGACGAAGTGCAACGCATGATAGAGGGAGAAAATGGCGATTTTAAGTCTGAGATCATGGTCTTGCACCGTCTGGCCTCAAAGCTGCGCGAGGAGCGCTTCAGAAAAGGCTCCATCAACTTCCAGACAACAGAGGTCAAATTCAAACTGGATGAAGAGGGTAAACCCATCGACACTTACATTAAAGAACAAAAGGAATCCAATTTCCTGATCGAGGATTTCATGCTGCTCGCCAACCGAAAAGTGGCGGAACGGATAGGCAAGACCAAAGACCGGACAGTCCCGAAGACGTTTGTATACCGTATCCACGATAAACCCAGTCCGGAGAAACTGAACAGTTTCGTGCAGCTGGTCCGCAAACTGGGATATACCATGAATACAGGTTCCAGAAAAAGCCTGGCCAACTCATATAATAACCTCTTTCATCAAATCAATGGCAAAGGCGAGAAGAACATGATCGAGACGATAGCCATCCGCACCATGGCTAAAGCTCTTTATTCAACTCATAATATCGGGCATTACGGTCTGGGATTTGACTTTTATACCCATTTTACCTCCCCCATCCGCCGTTACCCTGACCTGATGACACACCGTCTTCTGGATGCTTATATGCACGGCCAGCCCGGTGTTGATGCGACTACATACGAAGAGAAATGTGATTACGCCTCCGATATGGAACGCAAAGCCCTGGATGCCGAAAGGGCTTCAGTGAAATACAAACAGGCCGAATACCTTTCCGACAAGATAGGACAGGAATTCGACGGGCTGATATCAGGTGTCAGCAAGTGGGGGATCTTTGTCGAACTCATCGGTAGCAAATGTGAAGGTCGCGTGGCACTCAAAGATATGCTCGATGACTTCTATTACATCGATGAGGAAAATTACCGGGTCGTAGGCAGAAGATACGGCAAAGAATACAGGCTGGGCGATCGCGTCACCGTCGTCGTGAAAGACATCGAGCTGTCAAAGAAACAGATGGACTTCGAACTTGTGGAAAGTAACTCATAACGAAATATATATTTTCAATAGCATCTTCATGAAGAAAATCATAGCGTCAATCGGGAGGATATTTATTTTCCTTCAGAAGGATATCTGGAAGATCCCGTTGAAGGCATTGCCTCGCCACAAGTCATTTATCTTCAAACAGATACGCATGTTGCTCATCGTTGTCAAAGGTCTGCGCACGGAACGTTTGTCGGCAAGGGCTTCGGCGCTGACCTATTTTTCACTTCTGGCCTTCGTGCCTGTGCTGGCCATTCTGTTCGGTATCTTTAAAAGTTTTGGGATCGAAACTTTCCTTGAAAGATACCTTTACGATAACTTCACCTTCCAGAAGGATGTCATAGACCAAATGGTGACGATGGCCAATAAAGTCCTTGCCAGCACCCGCGGCGACATCATTGCCGGCATCGGTCTGGTCATCCTCTTATGGGCTGTGATAAGGGTGTTGAGCGTGATTGAACAGACCTTCAACGACATCTGGCAGGTGAAAAAATCCAGAGGTATGGTGCGCAAATTCAGTGATTACATAGCCATTCTTCTACTGGCCCCGTTGATGATGATCCTGGCCAGCAGTGCCACCGTCTTTCTCTCCACACGTATCAGCGATCTGACAGGTCACTCCCACGTAGCGGAATACATCGGTTCTTTCATTCTCTTTTTATTGCATCTGTCTCCCTATCTTCTCATATGGATTCTCTTAACGATCATTTACATGGTCATCCCCAACACGAGGGTACGCTTCCGATCGGCACTGCTGGCCGGCGTCATTGCCGGAACACTCTATCAGGCCCTTCAATGGGTGTACATCCGTTTCCAGATAAGCGTAACAAACTATAACGCCATTTATGGCAGCTTCGCCGCACTCCCCCTGTTCCTGGTCTGGCTTCAGACAAGCTGGTATATCGTCCTCCTGGGGGCCGAGATATCCTTCGCCAACCAGAATGTCGAAAAACTGGACTTCGAGATGGGCAACCTCTCAACCAGCCCTTCCTTCGACCGCCTCCTGTCGCTGCTGATAGCACACCGTGTCATAAAGAACTTTGCCGAAGGTAAAAAACCGATGACCATTACCGAGATCGCCCATAAGCTGGATATCCCGGTACGCATAGCCAGCACGTTAACCTACGCGATGACCGAATGCGGTGTCTTCTCTGAGACCTATACGACGGAATATAAGGAAAGAGCCTATCAGCCCGCCAGAGACATCGGTACCCTGTCGGTGAATACCCTGATCAACATCCTTGACCGGAAAGGGGATGACCATATTCCCATCCCGGAGACGAAAGAATATAACAAATTAAGAGAGATTACCGACACATTCCGGCATACCCTCGACGATCATCCAGGAAACATCTTGCTGAAGGACATCTGAAAATACCAGGAGAGGCTAAGCAAGCCCATGTCTTAAATTTTCAATTCTTACCAGATATCTTCCCAACAACCATGCGCCTGCGGCACAGAAGACATGCCACAACCAATGTGTTCCAATCGGCAGGGGCATGTCATGCCAGCCGTCAGCATACCTGCAAAATAAAGCCACCGCGAAGCATATGAGAGCCCAGATCAATAGGCTGACGGAAAAAAATCTTGTCTTGATAACTAATAATAGGGCAGGTAAAAAGATCAGGACGCCGGTCATGAAATAGCTCGCATTGATAGATCCCTGGCCGTGAAAAAAAGCGAATAGTGCAAAACGAACAGCCACCGATGACACCATGATGAGGACCACCCACCACCATTTCATCAGCTTAAGGAAAAAATAAATGCTGATAGAAAGGGTGAGAATAGCAATGGGGACAAAGTCCATGAATAAAAAGAAACGATGCAACCGGAAGGCATGAAAGATGGCGCTGCCCAAACCTCCTATGAATAACAAGGGCGAGCACCAGACAATAAGGAAGAGATGCTCTTTATAGTGCCCTCTGAGCCTGATAAGAAAGTAAATGACAGGAACCCAGAATAATAACGAGGATATGGCATTCCATGGTTCCACTATGACATGCCCGGGATGCGTTTCATGGTATATCGGTCCGCCATCAAGCATAGTTTCTTCTCAATGAATTTACCGCTTTAGCCAAACTATCGGGTGCTTCCACCTGAATGATCTCCGGGGCAATACCTGTACGGTCAACAACCTCGTTAAAATCGTAAGCCATTGCCATACTTTTTACATTACAAATGTCCGAAAAAAGAAAATGTTTAACTGAAAGGTATTTTTTCATTTCCAAAATAATCAAGCAAGTCCTGCCAATCCATTCTTTTTCTTTTGCAAAAAACCACCATTCGTAATTATTCAATGAGGCTGATACCGCATTATTTGCAATAAATCATATGCCCTCATCCGCCTTTTGTGGAATTATGCAATAGATAAGGCCCTCGTCGCATTAATCAATTATGTAAGAGCATGTTGTGAAATTAAATTTGCTTCGATAGTTTTCTTATTACTAACCAAAATTTCAAAGCCATGAAAACACTTACACAAAAGGTCAATGAGAAAAAAGGTATCCGTATGATTCCTTTTCTTTTATCCGTATGGATATTGTTACACCTCACCACAGTCGGATCTGCCCAAATATTCGGCCCGCCTTCCTTTGAAGGAGCAGGCATCATTCCTTCGGGAAACGTGGAATTCACTGCTGATTATTCCTCTTATTCGTTTTTTTTTAATAATATCGGTATCACGGCAGGTATCCCGGTCAATAAGAATTTCGACATTAAGATCGGTTGGAACAAGTTTTATAACAAATATGAATTTTTTGATTACAATCTTTTTACCATTTCACCCAAAATTACAACGACGAAAGGTATCGGATTTAAAATGCCTTTCAGTATCGTTTTAAACAAATTCAAATCAGATTATGAGGAAGAACTGATATCCATGTACATTTTAAATCCCAGCCTTCTTATTTCCGTTCCTGTTGCAAAATGGGCAGAAGTGACCGTATCACCCATGGGATCGTTATATTTTTATAAGGGAGAAAAGCCCCTAGGACTTCTTGGACTTAACCTGGATTTGGGGTTCAGTTCCAACCTTAAGAGATGGGCTGTAAGGCCTGAAGCAGGCTTTGTATTTCATCCTTTGGAAGATGGATTCTGTTGGAATCTGGGAATCGGATTAACTTACCGGCTGGATGTCAG
>Ga0172363_10001805_pt1 | contig 17211 bp, 10 predicted proteins | sample LakKivs2_kivu2a2_FD_114541 | JGI IMG/M metagenome (GOLD analysis project Ga0172363, IMG submission 114541) | Sediment microbial communities from Lake Kivu, Rwanda - Sediment s2_kivu2a2 | ecosystem: Environmental > Aquatic > Freshwater > Lake > Sediment | place: Rwanda: Western Province, Lake... | reverse complement strand
TGCTGCACCGGGGCGACCGCCTGCTGCTGACCGCGGACCAGAGCCCGGGGCGTCCGGCAGAGATCGACGCCGACGGCCGCGTTACGCGTCCGGCGCGGATCCCGTGCACGCTGTCGGAGGTGTTCACCGACGTCCGGCCGCGCGAGCGCGTGCTGTTCGACGACGGCCGCATCGAGGGAATCGTCGAGGCCGCGACGACGGAGGGCTTGCGCGTCCGCATCCTCTCGGCGCCGGCCGACGGCGTGAAGCTCCGGCCGGACAAGGGCATCAACCTGCCCGACACGCGGCTCCGGCTCCCGGCGCTGACGGAGCGCGACCTGCACGACCTCGACTTCGTGGTGCACCACGCCGACCTCGTCGGCCTGTCCTTCGTGCGCACGCCGGACGACGTCGACGAGCTGCGCCGCCAGCTCGACCTGCGCGACGGCGGCCACCTCGGCATCGTGCTGAAGATCGAGACGGCGGCGGCGTTCGACCAGCTGCCGAAGCTGCTGCTCGCCGCGATGCGCTCGGAGCGCGTCGCGGTCATGATCGCGCGTGGCGACCTGGCGGTGGAGTGCGGCTTCGAGCGCCTCGCCGAGGTCCAGGAGGAGCTGCTCTGGTTCTGCGAGGCCGCGCACGTGCCCGTGATCTGGGCGACGCAGGTGCTCGAGAGCCTGTCGAAGACCGGCCTGCCGTCGCGCGCCGAGATCACGGACGCGGCGATGGGCGAGCGCGCCGAGTGCGTGATGCTCAACAAGGGCCCGCACATCGTCGAGGCGGTGCGCGTGCTGCAGGGGATCCTGCAGCGCATGGAGGCGCACCAGCGGAAGAAGAGCGCGCGGCTGCGCCGGCTCAGGCTGTCGTCGATCGCCGCGAGCGCGTGAGCGGCCCGACGGCGTCGGTCGCGCCGCCGCGGCGCCCCCTCAGGAACGGTCCGTCGGGTGACGGATGTCCCAGAGGACCAGCCCGATCAGGGCCACGACCAGAAATGCGAAGGCCTCGACCTGCGTGTGCAACATGCGCCGAAGCTAGCGCACGGCGTTGACGACGAGAGGGCACGGCGATGACCGTCCTGTGAAGCGGGAACGCGGGTCGTCGCAGGTCCGATCAGTTCGAAGAGGGCAGGCGCTCGATGAGCGCGCGCAGATCCTCCGACGGGGTGAGACGGAAGCGGTGGCTCAGCAGGCTCGCGAGCTCCCGGTCGTCGAGACCCAGTGCGGCCTGGGCGGCCGACCAGGTCATTCTCGCCTCGCGCATTCGTCGCGAAAGCTCCAGCGCGAGGCTCGTACGTTCCACGCGATCACTGCGTGACACGTGTTTCATGAGCACTCCTACCTCGGTGGCAGACCCTGACTTCGGGTGAATGGTGGAAGCGTCCGGTGCGGTGCTCGCGGCATCCGGCGGGCATCGGCCCTGCCGTGCTACCGACCATCGAAGCGACGCGCTAGGCGTGAACCACGAGGCTCCGCGGACCGTCAAGGGGCGCGCGCGGCAGCGGGCGGGGACAACGGCGGCGACGCTGTCGGAACTCCGCGTGCCGACGCGGCTTTCCTTCGCCGCCGGCGCATCATGACAAGTTGGTTACAGGGCGCGTCGGGCTCGTCTTGCGGCCGCGCGTACCCGGCGCGCCGGGTGCGGCGCGCCGGGCCGATCCCTCCGCCCTACTGGATCTGCGTCTCGCAGCCGGAGAAGGTGTCGTTACCGGGGCCGCCGTTGCAGACGTCGGTTCCGCCGGCACCGTTGATGGTGTCGTCGCCGCTGTTGCCGAACAGCGTGTCGTTGCCGGCACCGCCGTCGATGACGTCGTTGCCCGCGCCGCCGCAGACCACGTCGCCCTGGCCGAGCGCGTTGATGGTGTCGTTGCCGCCCCGGCCGACGATCACGTCGGCATTCGCGGTGCCGGTGATGGTCTCACCGGCGTCCGTGCCGACGATCGTCGCGACCAGCCCGTTGCACATGTACGGCGGGTACTGGAGCGCGGCGACCGAGCAGCTGCCCGGGGCGGTGCCGAATGCCGTCGCGAATTCGGCTGTGCAGGTGAAATCATGAACCGTCGGCCGCGACACGCCGGTCACGCAGTCGTAGAGCACGTTGGCGAACGGGCCCTGCGGGATGCCCTGGCCCGAGGTGAGCAGGCCGATCGCGAGCTGGTCGTCGATCGTGTCCGCATCGGTATCGTTGTCGGCGACGAGAAACGTGCCGGAGACGCCCGAGGCGTTGGTCACTTGCTCGACCAGCGCCTCGTCGATGATGTTGATCCGGCCACCGGGGTAGCTCAAGAACACGGAGACGCCGGTCACGGGGTCCGGGGAGTCGTAGGCGACGTTCACGGTCAGCGCGGTGGTCGCGCACTGCACGACCGGGCTCGGCGACGGAGTCGCGGTCGGCACCGGAGTCGGGCTCGGCGACGGGGTAGGGCTCGGCGACGCGGTCGGGGTGGGAGTCGGTGACGAGCTCGGGCTCGGTGATGCCGTCGGGGCGGGCGTAGCGCTCGGCTGCGCGCTCGGCGTCGGCGTCGGCACCGCGCCGTCGCAGTACGTGGTCGCGTTGAAGCCCTTGACGAGCGCGGCGACGTTCGCACCGGTCGCGACGAAGTCGTGGCAGGGCGGCAGCCCGGGCGCCTTGGCGACGATCGTCGCGATCTTGGCGTTGAACTTCGGGATGACGCCCTTCTTCGGATCGTTGAGGCAGACGCCGACGCCGGTCGCTTTGCCCTTCGAGTGGTTCAGCGCGCCCTTGGCCCAGCACTTCTCGAGCGACGCCGCGAGCTTCGCGGATTCCTTGCTCGCCTTCTGGACGTTCTTCAGAACGGCCGGGTCCGAGGGCACGAATCCGCCGCCGAACTCCGACGGCAGCGAGCCGTCGACGTAGGTCGCGGCGCGGGCGAGCCCCGCCATGCCGCCGAGAATTGCGACTGCCACGAGCAGTCGCGAAGCCTGATTCGAGGTTGCACGCATCATGTCCGCCTCCGCATCGCGAGTGGGGTCGGAGCGCGGTCGCTCCGAGGGTGCAGGAGCGAAGGAATAGCGGCGCGGCGTGACGACGGGCGGCGCGCGCGGTGAACCGTGCGTGAACGACGGCGTGGCAGGCAGGCGAGCCCCGATCCCCAGGGCCGCCATGAAACGAAAGGAGGCTCCCACCCTCGGGCGAGGACGGGAGCCTCCATCAGCTCAGCGAAAGATCGTCAGTTGCCGAACGAGACCGAGCAGCTGCCGCCCAGCTCGGTTCCGAGTGCGTCAGAGATGTCGGCGGTGCAACCGACCGTACCGAGCGCTGCTCCAGCGGTGCAGTCGAAGCTGACCCGCGCGAAGTCTCCCGGGGCGATCGCATTGGTCGTCGTGATCAGGCCGACCGCGAGCTGGTCGTCGACGTTGTCCCCGTTGGTGTCGTTGTCGCCGGCCGAGAAGATTCCGCTGGTCACGCCGGTCAGGTTCGTGACCCGATCGAGGACCGTCTGCTGCCCACCGACGCCCGGAATCGAAACCGACGCCGGGTAGGAAAGCGTCGTCGTGACGCCGGCGGCGTTCGCCGATCCGCCAGCGTTGTCGAACGCGATCCGGATGGTCGCACTCGCCTGGCCTGAAGCCGGGCAGGTCGTACCGTTGCCGGTCGGACCGGGAGTCCGCGTCGGCGTCGGCGTCGGCGACGTGCGCTGCGGGCAGTCCGGAACGCTCGCGACCGACGGCATGCGCTGGCCGGCGGCGAACGTCCCGAGCGACTGCGCGAAGATGCCGAGCACGTTGCCGTTGCCGGCGTTGACGTCGAGGAACAGCTTGCCGCTCGCGTTCAGCGTGGCGCTGCCGGCGATCTCCTGCAGGCTGCTGACCAGCACGCCGTTCACCGCGGCCGAGCCGACCGCCGCCTCGAAGCCCTCGTTGTCGCAGAACAGCGCCGCGGCGTTGTCGGACAGCGCCGTGACGTTGAACTCCGCGCCGTACGAGTCGTTGAAGGCCGCGACGATCACGCGGTTGCCGTCCTGTGCGGGCGGGGCGAGGTCCTGCGGGTTGAAGTAGGTCGGCACCATCAGCACGGTCGGCGTGAAGCGCTGGTACTTGACGGCGTTGCCGTCGACCTCGGCGCCGGCGGTGGCGCGGTTGCCGTTGCTGCCCACCGCGAGGCGGCCGTACGGGTTCTCGCCGAACGCCGCCGCGAGCTGCAGGTTGGCGAGCGTGTAGCCGCCGACGAGGGGCTGCGGCGGAACGACGGCCTGGGTGTCGCTGGCGCTGGCGATCGGAGTCACGACCGCGAGTCCGGCGTTGCCCGCCGCGGCACCGCCGGCGACCGACGACGACGTCGGGTCGATGACGATGTTGCCGCCGCCCGGCAGCGTGAACACCGACTCGCCGAGCCGGCTCGACAGGTTCGCCGGATAGAAGGCGACCTCGATGACCACCGGCGTCGCGGCCGGGTTCGCGACGGTGAGGAACGGCACGCGGTCGGTGCGCGCGTCGTAGAAGTAGATCAGCTGGTCGCCGCTGGTGCCGGGCACCGTGACGGTGGCCTGTGCGCCGGCCTGCGCGGCCACGCCGAGCATGGCGAGCAGTGCCGCCGCGCCGACCAGCACGCGCGCACGGCCTCCCATCGTTGCTTTCGCCCCGAAGCGTTCGATTCTTGCCACGGATCCTCCTCCCGCTCCGCGCGTCGTGTGCGCTGCGCGAGCCTTTCGGGCGCCGCGCGCCGGTCGGTTCCGGCGAGCGCGACGCGTGGTTGGCATGGGTGCCCGGTGGCGGCGTTGCGGACCGCGCAGCGGGCGAAGGGATACAGACGCAGCAGCTTCGCACGCGTCTGCTACGGCACGGTGAACGTCACCGCAGCAGCGCGTGAAGCTTCCGTTGCCGCGCGCGTCGCAAGCGCGCCATCACGAGAAGTCGTACGAGACGCTGAGCCCGACCTTGACGCCGGTCCGGAAGCGGCTCGTGACGAAGTCGCCCTGCTTGAACAGGTAACGGTCGTTCCACAGGTTCTCGAGCGAGACCTTGGCCGTGATCGGCTGGTCGAAGACGTCGTCCATGCGGCGGAACCAGACGATGTCGACCTGGTTGCGCGGCTTCTCGAGGATGTTCGGCAGCGGGTTGAAGCCGAGCGCGGTGATGCGCTCGCCCGACCGCGCAAACAGCAGCCGCGTGTTGCCGAAGGTCTCCGAGGCGTACTCGAGCGCGAAGTTGATCACGTACGGCGACTGCCCCTGCAGCTCGTGCGTCGGCGTCGTGAGCGGGATCTGCCCCGGCCCGGTCTGGTCCTTCAGTTCGACCGAGGACTGGATGTAGGCGGCGTTGAGCGTCGCGGTGAGCGGCGTCAGGTCGTCGGACACGAAGCCGAAGTTCTTCCGGCCCTCGACCTCGAAGCCCCACAATGTGCCGTCCTTCGCGTTGTCGAAGGAGTTCGCGAACGTCGAGCCGACCGGCACCAGCACGGTCTCGATCGGCTTGTCGAGGATCTTGTAGAAGAAGCTCGCCGACACCAGCTCGAGCTGCGAGAAGAACCACTCCCAGCGGAGATCGATGTTGTCGACGGACGCCTGGACGAGCTCGGGGTTGCCGACCGTCGTGCGCAGGCCTAGCGGCTCGGGGAACTGGATGGGCGACAGCTCGCGGAACTCGGGTCGCGACACCGTCTGGCTGTACCCTGCGCGGACGTTCATGTCGCTGCGTGGCGTGATGATGAGGTTGATGCCGGGGATCGGATTGGTGTTGTTGATGATCGTGGTGGTGTTGAACTTCGCGTTCAGCGGTTCCTTGCCGACGGTGTAGGTCTTGAGGTCGATGTACGAGTACTCGGTCCGGACGCCCGCGACGACGCGTACCAGGTCCCGCCACAGCGGCAGGTCGAACATGCCGTAGATGCCGGCGATCTCCTCGGTCGCGTCGAACGAGTCGCGGCGGCTGGTGTTCTCCTGGAAGGTGAGCTGGTTGTCGAGGATCCGGTCCGGGTCGAGCAGAACCTCGGGGGACTGCGCGAGGTCCTGCCCGCGCGGCCGGTACGAGAAGTTGCGCAGGTTCGAGCTGCGATCGCGAAACGTGTAGGCGGGGCCGAATTTGAGCTTGCCGGTGAGCCCGTCCCAGGCATCGGTGCCCGGCAGTGCCATCGGGAACGGTACGGTGAAGTCCACAGCCGAATCCGTCATGGTCTCGCTGATGTCGTACCAGACGCGCGTCCCGCTCGGCGGCTGCGTCGAGAAGAGCGGCGGGTCGTTGAACAGCTCGTAGGCGACGGTTCGCGAGTCGGGGATGTCCTGGGCTGTCCACGTGAAGGCGCTCCGCCAGTTGATCTCGAGCCAGTCGAGCGCATGCTGGCCGCCGAGCTGTCCGAAGGCGAGCTGCTGCTGGGTGAACTGCAGGCGGGTGAGCTGGATGTCCTGCTGGTTCGTGTTGGTGCCGTCGCCGAAATACACCTGGTCGAGCGAGCGCAGGTTGTAGAGCGAGCGCAACGTGATCCGGTTCTTCGCGTCGATCTCGTACGCGGATGTCAGAACGCCACCGAGCGTCGTGGTGTGGTTCGCCAGGTTGTACGTGAAGTTCTCCTGGGGCGCGAAGGTCGGGTTCGGATCGCCCTGGTTGCAGCCGGATTCGCAGATGATGATGCGCTCGACCAGCGGATCCTGGACCTGAAAGTCGTTCTTCCAGATGGTCGCGAAGCTCACGCCGAACGGTCCCCACGAGTTGCCGATCGAGAAGTTGAGCGCGCCGTTCGGGGGCGCCGTCTCCGTGTCCTTGCTCCAGACGTTGTCGAGCGCGTTCGCGAGCTTGAACTGCTCGGCGGGCGGCAGCGTGCCGAAGGTGGGCTTGTCGCCGAAGACACCGGGGAGGCCCCTGGCGGTGTTGATGCCGAAGGGCTGCCCGGCACCACCCTGGCCGTCGTAGCTGTTGAAGTTCTGGAACGTGGCGCTGGTGTTCGCGGCCAGCGACATGCCGATCTTGGCCTGGAACTCGGTCGGGAACGACACCAGGTTGATGTCGACCAGGCCGCCGGCGAAGTCGCCCGGGAGATCGGGCGTGTACGACTTCGTGATCGCGAGCGACGCGATGAAGTCGGCCGGAAAGAGATTCAGCGGCACGACGCGACGGTTCGGGTCGGTGCTCGACAGCCGGCTGCCGTTGAGCAGCGCGCTTGAGTAGCGCTCGCCGAGGCCACGCACGAAGATGAAGTCGTCCTTCACCGTGACGGCCGGCACGCGCGTCACGACCTCGGCCGCGTCGGAGTCCGGGGACTTCGCGATCGTCTCGGCGCTGATCGTCTCCTGAACGGCTTCCGCCTTCTGGCGCGTCAGGATCTGCGTCGCCTCGGCAGCCCTGTCGGCGCGCGCGACGACCTCCACGACCTCGACACCAGCCGCGCCTTCGGGAGAGAGCGTCGTGTCGGCGAGCGTCGTCTGGTTGGCCTTCACCGTGATCTTCGTGATGCGAGCCCCCTGGTAGCCAGGCGCGAAGATGCGCACCTCGTAGTCGCCGGGCGGCACCTTGAAGCTGAACTTGCCGTCCAGGTCCGTGCGCGTGGACTTCTTCTTCCCGATCAGCTCGACCCCTGCGTCGATCACGGGATCGCCGCTGACGACGTCCAGGACCGCGCCGGAGATGATGCCCTGCGGCCCGGTCACCGGTGCGGCGGCGGCCGGGGCTGCGGCGGGAGAGGTCGCGGACGGAGCGGCCTCGGGCTGGCCCTGGGCGTGGGCGCGTGCAGCGAGCATGACGAGAAGCAGTGCCAGCGGGAGCGTGGCACGCGGGCGGTCGCAGAGGTTCCTCATCCGTGAGCTCCAGCCTCCGAGGGGGAAATGGTGGGTGGTGCGGGCCGTCGAGGCACCGCGGCGATCCGTCGAGCGGTGCCTTCTACCGGCGGGTGGTTGCTCGACGGTGATCCGCGCGTGACGTCTTGATGACGGCCGAGCAACACGCGCTGCAACGGCGGAGTGTGCCCGCGCGTCTCGTCACACAAACGTCAAGTACGGCGACTCGCCGCGCGCGCCGTCATCCGGACGTCAAGTAGCGCGCGAGGGCAGAGCGCGCGCGCCCGAATTTACGGAAGCGACACACAAGCACAACGACCGCAAAACGTGCCGCGGGTAGTGAACCCTCCCGAACGCCGCGTGCGACCCCCACCCGCGCGCGCCCACCGCCAGTCAAGGAGGATCAGGAAAAATGCTCGACCGCGTTCACCCACCCGGCCGAATGCGCATCGTCGCGGTAGTCGCCGCTTCGTTCGTGCTCTTCGGTCTCGCCACGAGCGCGCAAGCGGGACCGTCCGCGTGCCGCGCCCGCATCGGAAAGGAGGCCCGGGTCCTGCTGGGCCTCGGCAGCCGCTTCGTCGACCAGTGCCACGCGAAGCGCGATCGCGTGTGCGCGCCGGCCAGCATGCGCGGCGAGTGCAACATCGTCGACTCCGCCAACGTAGACCCGAAGAGCACCTACGCCGACCGCGAGGCGAAGGCGATCGCGCTGATCGACCAGGACTGTACCGGCAGCCCGGTCCTGGCGAACTACCCGGGTGGCGTCCAGGTGGACGTGCTCGACAAGATCGTCGAGGAGCTGACCGGCAACTCGCAGGTGACGCTCGGCGACGAGGACCTGCGCTGCGACAAGGCGGTGGTGGCCTGTCACCGGGCGATCGCGCGGGCGCGCTCGACGGTCATCAGGGAGGTCATCGCCGACTCGGTGAAGTGCCAGCGCGACCTCGACAGGAAGGCGACGACCTTCGGCGCGATCTCGGCCGGTTGCCTGGACACGGGCGAGCGCACATCGGCGAAGGCGAAGAGCAGGATCACGAGGAGCTGCACCGGCGTGAACCTCGCGAAGGTCGGCAGCTGCTCGAGCACGCTCGCGTCGCTCGACGACTGCGTCGTCGACAGCGCGGTCGCGACCGGCCAGGACCTCGCGAAGGCCGTCTACGGCGCGCCCGAGGGCTGCGGCGACGGCGTGCAGGCCATCGGCGAGCAGTGCGACGACGGCAACACGCTGTCCGGTGACGGCTGCAACGGGAGCTGCGAGCTCGAGGGCGAGACCTGCTCGTACGCAGGCCCGGGTGCCGGCACGGGGACGCGGCTGGTGACGCTGTCGATCAGCGCGCCGCAGCCGGTGGCCGGACTCCAGGTCTCGGTCGACTACCCGCAGCTCCAGGCGGGCATCCCGGGCGTGGGTACGTCGAGCGTCGTCCAGTCCCGGTTCCAGACGCTGCAGCCGGCGAGCCTCGCGGCACTGAACGACAACCAGAACACCGACGCGATCGTCGGTATGGTGAACGTCGTCAGCCCGTTCAACAGCGGCCCGCTGTTCAGCATCACCATGGACAACTGCGTGGAGCTGGAGCAGAACATCTGCAACCGGAACCAGCAGGTGTTCGGCTGCGGTGGCCGCTGCCGGCTGCCCGACGGGACGGGCGGCGCCGGCACCGTTTGCTTCGACGCGTCGACCTGTCCGGGCGGGCAGATCTGCGACGCCGGCGACCCGCTGGTCTGCAGCCCCGGTAGCAACCTGCCGTTCGGCCCCGGCCCGCAGCCGGGCTGCTGTCCGGGTGACAACTCCTGCATCTCGCAGGCGGAGATCAGCGGCTGCGCGGTCAGTGACCCGGTCGACGCCAACGGGCAGCCGATCGCGGGCGTGACCTGCTCGGTGTCGGTCGTCGAGCAGCCCTGATCGTTTCATCGTGGACGCCGCACGCCCGGGTCGTCCGGGCGTGCGGCACCATTCCTACACCTTCGGAGCGTGCTCCGAACGCTTGAGGAGAGAGAACAATGAGAAAGTGCTTCAATGGAGTTCTGGCAGGCGTCGCCATGATGATGGCGCTCGCCCTCGCGGGCCGCGCGAACGCCGCCGTCTGCGGTGACCTGAACGGCAACGGCAGCCGCGCCACCGCGGACGTCGTGCTGCTGTTCCGTGCCGTGCTCGAGAACCCGGATCCGCCGGGCCTGTGTGGCGGCGCGGGTGCGCTCGACTGCGGCGACATCAATGCCGACGGCGCGATCTCGACGGCCGACGTCGTCATCCTGTTCTCGAGCGTCCTTGGGAACGAGACGCTGTTCCCGCTCTGCACCGGCGCCGGCAACACCCGCGCCTGCGGCTCGACGGTCACGGGTACCATTGCGGCCAACGAGACCTGGGACGCCTGCACCTACACGCTCGACGGCATCGTCTTCGTCGAGCCGGGCGTCGTGGTGACGATCAAGGCCGGCGCGACCGTGCGTGGCAAGGCGACGCCGACCAACGACCCGACCTCGGCGCTGGTGTTCCGTCGCGATTCGAAGATCAACGCGCCCGGCACGGCGGCGAACCCGATCGTGTTCACCTGCGATGTGGCGCCGGGTAGCCGCTTCGCCGGCTGCTGGGGCGGTCTCGTCATCAACGGACGCGCGCCGCTCAACGTCCCGGGTGGCGAGGGTCTTGCCGAGGGGCTCGACAACACCCCCTTCGGCGGCACGGACGCCAACGACTCGAGCGGCCTCATCCGCTTCGCGCGCGTCGAGTTCGCGGGCCGCATCCTGAGCCCGAACAACGAGCTCAACCTGTTCACCATGAACGCGGTCGGCCGCGGCACCACGATCGACCACATCCACGTCAACCAGGGCCTCGACGACGGCCACGAGTGGTTCGGCGGCAACGTGAACACCAAGTTCATGTCGGCGACCGGCATGGCGGACGACGGCTTCGACTGGCAGCTCGGCACCACCGGCTCGATGCAGTACGGCTTCGCCGCGCACCATGGCGACAACATGGACACGGCGGGTAGCCACACGATCGAGGCCGACAACAACGAGAACGGCTTCGACTTCGCGCCGCGCTCCAAGCCGAAGTTCTGCAACGTGACCCTGGTCGGCACGCGCAACCAGGCGAACGGCAACAAGACGAACCACAACATGCTGCTCCGCCGCGGCACCGCGGGTCAGATCTTCAAGACCATCGCGATCAACGCGAACACGTCGGGCGTGCGCATGAACGATGCGGCGACCTCGAACAACGCCTGCACCGCGGGTGCCGGCGCGCTGACGGGCGAGCTGAACTGCCAGGACTGCATCTTCTGGAAGTCCGGCCCGAGCGGCACCCAGTACGCAGACGCCAACGCGACGGGCGGCAACTGCTCGACGGCGCAGCTGTTCAGCCTGTGGACCTCGCAGCCGACGGCGCCGACCCGCACGATCGATCCGGGTCTCGCGGCGAACACCGGTGAGGTGTGGCCTCCGGTGAGCCCGGTTCCGACCACCGCGGCGAACTCGACCGCGATCGACTGCAAGACGGTCGACGCGTTCTTCGACACCACCGGCTACGTCGGTGCCTTCCAGCCGGGGGCGGCGAGCTGGCTCACCACGCCCTGGTACGACACGTCGGTCAACTGATCACGTGCTTCCGCGACGGCGGCCGGAGGGGCACACCTCCGGCCGCCGGGCGGTCGCTGAGGGGCTGAGAAGATGAAGCTGGCTAGGATCTCCGTTCTCGTTCTGGTCCTGGGCATCGCGGCATTTGCCGTTCTGGGTGGCACGACCGTGAGCGGCTCGCTGACGGCTCCGCGTGGAGCCGCTCCGCATCCGCCGCTGTCGGGTGGGGCGTCCTCGGTGGACGAGCTGCTCGGAAGATTCGTCGAGGCGCTCGAGGCGAACGACGGTGACGCTCTCGAAGCCCTGCGGGTGACCGAGGACGAGTACCGGAAGGTCATCATGCCGGGCAGCGTCAAGCCCGGTCAGCCGCCGCAGAAGCTCAGTCCGCAGGCGGACGAGTACTTCTGGCAGAGTCTGAACACGAAGAGCCTGTACGGGGGGCGTGCGCTTCTCGCGGGCTACCGGGGCCGGAAGTACCGCATCGCGAACGTGACCTGGCTGAAGGGCGTCGACGACTACGCCTGGTACCGCTGCTACGACCGGCTGGAGCTGACGCTGGTCGACGAAAGCGGCGAGGAGCAGAAGCTCAACACCGGGTCGGTCGCCGAGGTCGACGGCCGGTTCAAGTTCATCTCGTTCATTCGCGACTAGTCGACCTGCGCCGCGCGCGACTGCGTCCGGTCGATCCGGCGCGCGTGCGCTGCACAGGCAGGAGCAACGATCCGGTGTCTGCGGTCCGGGTGCGCGTCGTGCTGCACCCGCCGCCGATTGCCAGGGAGGTCGAACATCATGAGGAAGTCGTTTTCCAGCTGGTTCGCGCGCGCCGCGAGCCTTTCCCTCGCCGCGTCCGCGCTGCTCGCCAGCGCACCGGCCGTTTCCGACGCCGGAACGCACGTGAGCGCGCCGCTGCCGAGCGAGTTCGGCGGTGGCGTGGTGCCGGCGGATCCGAAGGTCATGAAGAACGTGCAGAAGGCGAGCGCCACGATCGCGAAGCTCGCCGCCACGGTCGAGAAGTGCTACTCGAAGGGAGTCGGCAACGTCGCCAAGGGCGGCGCGTCGGGCGTCGATGCCTGCCTGAACGACCCGGCGAAGGGCGCGATTCCGAAGTTCATGGCGGCGATCGACAAGATCGACGCCAAGGCCCCGGGCCTCTCGTCCTGCTACGATTTCAAGGCGGCGGGCCAGAACGTCGCGAACAGCGTCAAGGCGAGCAACGCAGAGGTCTACTGCGACGGCACGACCGCGCTGCCGGCGGAGTTCGGCGCCGGCTTCCTGCCGCCCGACTCGGGCACGCAGAAGAACGTCCAGAAGGCGAGCAAGGAGCTCGCGAAGCTCTGGGCGTCGATCGAGAAGTGCTACTCGAAGGGTGTCGGCAACGTGTCGAAGGGCAAGCCCGACGGCGTGACGGCCTGCCTCGCCGACCCGGCGAAGGGAGTCGTTCCTAAGTACGAGGCAGCGATCGCCAAGGTTGCCGCCAAGGCTCCGGGGCTCCCCGGCTGTGCCGACTTCGCGACGCTGCAGGCCCAGGTCGAGGGCATCTCGAAGGCCGCCAACAACCAGTACTGCGCGTGCAGTCGAACCGTCGCCACGGTCACGACGAGCTACGCCGGCAACGCCTCGGCGGCGTCGACCTTCGTCGGTTACCCGGAGACCGCGCTCGACATCCCGGGCTTCGGCAGCCAGCAGTCGGTGATCGACCGCGTGACCGACCTGACGGGCGTCCTCGGTGGCACGTTCAGCTATGCCGACACCGACACGGACGCGAACACACTCGACGACCAGATCGCAGTCGGGCTGATCAGCCTCTCGCAGCCGTTCCCGGCGGGTCCGTTCCTGTCCGTCTCGCTCGACTGCAAGGCGGGCCAGGGTGCGGCCGTCGCAGGTGACTTCACCTGCACGCTCGACGCGTCGGACATCAACGGCGCCCAGATCGCGGGCAGCTGCTCGGTGTCCTCCGTGTCGTACGTTCCGTAAGCGCCCTGCGGAACGACGGCAGCAGGAAGGGGCGAGTCGCCATCGGCGGCTCGCCCCTTCGTCTTTGTGCGAGGGGTGCCGTCGTTGCGTCGCGCGACGACGCGCCCGCCGCAACGAACACGTCACATTCGGATCACTGGGCGGAAACTCCCCTCCCGTACCGTGGGCACCGGCGTCGGACCGCTGCGCGTACGCGGCGGCATCCGAGATCACCACCGCGGACGCAACGCGCAAAACGAGAGGACGAGAATGATGAGAGGTCTGCCAACGCGTCTCCCGGCCCTGCTCGCAGGTCTGCTCGCGATGCTCGCGAGCGCGAGCCCGAGCGGCGCCATCCTCGACGACCCGTTCACGACGAAGACGCAGCCCGCGAGCACGCTCGTGATGCCGTTCGACGTGAGGCCCGGTCGCACGACGTTCCTGCTCGCGAGCAACATCGCCGGCAAGTCGGGCGATGTCGCCGCGGTCACGACGCACTGGTCGTTCTGGAGCGAGAGCTGCACGCACCTCGTGGACGTTCCGATCTGCCTCACGCTGAACGACACCATCGTGGTGGACCCGACCGCCATCTCGCCGACGAATGCGGCGAATCAGCCGGTCGGTCCGAGCGCCGACCTGACCGGGCAGCGCGGCTACGTCACCGTGACCGCGTACGCGACCGACGCGAACTGCGCCGATCCGAGCGTGCTGGGCTTCCAGCTCGTCGATGACGCGCTGGTGGGCACGATGACCCTCGCCGACTCCGCGATCGGCAAGGCGTTCGCGATCGACGCCATCGGCCTCGGCCTCGACGAGACGGGCACCTTCGTCGAGCTGCCGGACCTTCTCCTGTCGCCGAACGGCAACGACGGCTTCCTCGCCGTCCAGACCTTCAACCCGGAGACGATCGACGACTCGATCGTCATCCTGGTGAGCCTGAAGGAGAACGGCGGCCGGCTGCCGGGCGAGCTCGGACCGGTTGGCGTCCCGGTGTCGGCGAACGTGAGCTTCTTCGACAACATCGAGACCCGGACGTCGCTGCCCGACACGTCGATCCCGTGCACGCTGTTCACGTCGGCCGTGCCGAGCGACACCGGCTCGCTGGTGCCGGGCACGGTGACGATCACGTCGTCGGGCTTCCTGCAGTTGACGAACATCCTCGCCGGCGGCACGCCGGTGGGTGACGCCGACGGCAACGACGGCAACGACACCTGGGTCTACGGCTTCCACGGCCAGGCGGTCGCGATGTACGCGGCCGCGTCGAGCGCGAAGTACCCGGTGCTCGGGGACGTCGTCATCCCGACGCCGACCCCGACGCGTACGCCGACCCCGACCCAGACGGCGGCTCCCACCGCGACACCGGCCCCGACCACGACGGCCGCGCCGACGCCGACCGGTGCGCCGACGGCGACGCCGCGCCCGACCACGACCGCGGCACCGACCGCGACGCCGGTCCCGACGCCGACCTCCGCTCCGACACCCACGCCGACGCCGGCGGGCGTGACCTGCACGCAGGCCGACGTCACGATCAACGTCAATTACAACGCGGGCGACTTCCCGGACGTCGCGGGTCTCACGGTGGGCCTCAAGTACCCGACCAGCGTCAGCATCCCCGGCTTCGGCAGCGACAACACAGTGAAGGAGCGCGTGACGAACCTCACCGGCGTGACCGGCGGTCTCTTCAACGTCGGCGACCAGGACGCGGACAGCCTGCTCAACATCGGCCTGATCAGCATCGGCCAGACGATCCCGTCCGGTCCGTTCGCCCGGGTGCGGTTCGACTGCGCCACGGGAGCCACGCTGCCCGCGCCGGCGGCCTTCACCTGCACGGTCGACGCGTCCACCGGCGACGGCAACCCGGTCACGCCGACCCAGTGCGTGCTGGTCGTCACCAAGGTGTCCTGATCCGCAAGTTCCAGGGCGCGCGCCCGGCGACTCCACCGCCGGGCGCGCGCCTCGCACGTCCACGTTCCAGGCGGGAGATCTGCGCATGAGTGACTCGAGGGAGAGGGTTGCGGCCGTCGGCGGCCAGCGGCGACGCGACGACCGCGTCGTTCGCGGACGCCCACGGCGGGTCGCGGCCCGCATCCTGGCCGCGGCGCTGCTGCTGCCTCTGCTGTTCGCGGCGACCGCGGACGCGCGGCTGTCGGTCATTCCGGGCAGGCCAGGCGGCAACACGCCGACGCCGCGGCCGAGCGGGACGCCGATCGTCACCGGGTCGAAGGGCGCGTGTCAGGCGCGCATCCAGACCGCCTCCGCCGAGCTCGGGATTGCCGCCAGGGCCGCTCTCGCGCGTTGCCTCGCGGTCGCCATGCCCTGCGTGCTCGAGCAGAACGGTGCACCCGCCTGCTGCGCCGCCGTGACGCCGGCCTGCGTACGCGAGGCGGAAGAGGTCGCCGCCGCGCAGGCCGGGTTCGTCGCCGACGTGGTGTCGCCACCGTGCAGCACCCTGCCGTTCGCCGAGCTCGAGTCGGAGACCGGTCTCGACTTCGGGCGCGTCGCGGACACCTGCGTGCGGCTCGAGCCGCCGGTCTCGGTGGACGGCCTCGGCTCGCTCGCGACCTGCCTGCAGCGGCTCGTCACCGAGGACGTCCTGCACCTCCTCACGACGGTCGAGCAGCCGCGCGCCCTCGAGGCGCTGGTCTGCATGGACCTCGAGAACGCCTTCCCCGGAGTCCTGCGCGAGCGGCCGGCCACCTGCGCGGATCGTCCGGCGGCGACCCCGACGCCCACGCCGAGCCCGGTGCCGCCCCCCACGCCGGTGCAGTCGCCGGGCGGCTCGCCGACCCCGGGCGGCAGCCCGGGCGCCCCGACGCCGACCCCGGGCGGCGGGGCCACACCGACGCCGCAGCCGACCTCGGGCGGCCAGACCTGCACGCAGGCGGACGTCACCGTCGCCGTCAACTACGCGACCGGCGACTTCCCCGACGTCGCCGGCATCACGGTCGGGCTGAAGTACCCGTCGACGCTGTCCATCCCCGGCTTCGGCGGCGACGACACGGTCAAGCAGCGCGTGACCAACCTCACGGGTCTCAGCGGCGGGCTGTTCAACGTCGGCGACCAGGACGCCGAGAGCCTGCTCAACATCGGCCTGATCAGCATCGGTCAGACGATTCCCTCGGGCAACTTCGCGCGCGTGCGTTTCGACTGCGCGTCGGGCGCGACGCTCCCCGCCGCCGGCGCCTTCACCTGCACCGTCGACGCGTCGACCAGCGACGGCAACCCGGTCACGCCGAGCCAGTGCGTGATCACGGTGACCGCACCATGAAGCCGCGTTCACGAAACGAACTGTCCGGAGGCCGGATGCGCCTGCGTCGCTGGAAGAGTGTCCCGGCGGTGGTCGCGGCGATCGCGTCCGTGGCGGGGCTGCTCGCCGCGACCGGCGCGTCCGCGCGGCTGTCGATCATCCCCGGCGGCAAGCCGACACCACGTCCCACGAGCTCGTCGACGGCGCCGACGCCCACGCCGACGGCGGTGGCGAACGCGAGCGTGATGGCCTGCCAGCGACTCGTCGCGAGCGAGAGCGCGACCATGCTGGCCGAGGTGCGCTCGGCGCTCGGCGAGTGCCTGACGCGCGGCGCACGCTGCCTGCTCGACGAGAACGGGTCGAGCGCCTGCTGCGAGTCGACGGCGCTCGAGTGCCAGGCGGAGCTCAACGCGATCGCGTCGGCGACGCGCCGCTTCCGCGAGAACGTCCGCGGCGGCTGCGGGGCGCTGCCGCTCGCGCGGCTGCTCGCCGACGACGGCCTCGGCTTCGAGGAGGAGGCGTGCGGTTCGCTGGTCCCGCCCGTCGTCGTGAGCGATCACGCGACGTTCGCCGACTGCGCACAGCTGCTCATGACCCGGGACGTGGTGCATCAGGTGTCGCTCACCGACGTGCCGCGCGCGCCGGAGGCGCTGGTCTGCATGGGCCTCGACGAGGTGCTCGCCGCCGCGCTCGGTGAGGAGCCGGCGACCTGCAAGCCGACGCCGTCGCCGAC
>Ga0172363_10001804_pt1 | contig 17213 bp, 23 predicted proteins | sample LakKivs2_kivu2a2_FD_114541 | JGI IMG/M metagenome (GOLD analysis project Ga0172363, IMG submission 114541) | Sediment microbial communities from Lake Kivu, Rwanda - Sediment s2_kivu2a2 | ecosystem: Environmental > Aquatic > Freshwater > Lake > Sediment | place: Rwanda: Western Province, Lake... | reverse complement strand
CAGAGAAATATACTTGAAAGTCTGTAAGAGACTAAATGATAAAGTAGTACCCAGAGAAGAAACTCTGTAATAAAAAAAAGAAAAGTTTAAATTTGTTCCTTTCTTTACAACAAGTCAGGTGATGAAATGTTGAAAGAAAGTTTGAACTTGAATAAGAACTATGAAAACAAAGAGAAAAATCTTTCTCTCAGTGAGAAAGTAGAAGAAAGGACAAGTGATAAGGACAGTAATTCAAATCAAATCCCAGCCCCTGCACTCATTTTAGATAAATTGTCTGAACTATCAGTATAATTAAGTAAACAACCGACAAAATCAGTCCATCTATCTTTGTTATCTTTCTATCTTTTTTTGAAGTGATTAGAAACAGTAAGAAAGTGAGGGTAAACATCGGTATCATAGATAAAACTAGTTCTTTTGGACTCACAGAGAAAGGGCTCAACAAGCCAGTCAAGCCTAAAACTACGAATATGGTGAAGATGTTGTCACCAAAAACATTGCTAATCGAGATTGAGCCATTTCCCTTAAGTGCTGCAGTAATTGAGACAGCAACCTCTGGTATGACTGAACCAAAAGCCATGATCATGAGACCGGCATAAAAACTGGATATTCCTAAGACTTGAGCTAAATTAAGACTTGAATTGACAACCGAATAAGAACCTAAAAGCAGTATGATCCCACCAGCGATAAAAGTTAGAACTATTATCTTAGAACTCTTTGACGTCTTCGTGATTTCATTGTGGTTGTTGTTCCTTCCTTTTTTAATGACGTAAAAAACATACAGTCCATAACAAAGAATTAGTATCACCCCTTTTATCCGGGTCATTTGACCGTCAATCAAGAGCAATGATGCGAACAGAATCGATACTGTCATTATCAAGGATATCCTGTTTGCGAAACGTTCGTAAGTCAATGAAGTTAAGAAGGCAGAGACACCAACAGCTAAAGCTACGTTATGAATATTGGAACCGACCAAGTTGGCAAAACCTATTTTTGCAGAACCATGATAAGTGGCGTAGATAGTCGTAAAAGTCTCTGGCATCGCAGTTATAAGAGCAAAGAAAATAGCGCCAACAGCTACTCCAGTAAGCATGAGTCTAGAAGCTATGTCGTTCCCAGATTTGACTACTAGTTCGCTCCCAACGATTATCATCGAAAGCCCAATAATGAATAACACTATGTCTAACAATAGCAACATTACTTTCCACCTGTATACTCATGCGTTCAATAATCACTCACCCTGTAGTCGATTTTAAATTAGAATAAAGTGTAGGTTTAATTTAAATAGTTAACTAATTCTTGCTAAAATCAGATTCGATTTCTCTTGTAGAAGAACACTAAGCTAATAAAAAACATCGGCATAAACATAAAATAGATTATAACCTGGCCAAGAAATGGAACAAAAGTTAAGCCTAAAGAAACTCCAGTGTAGAACACTAACAAAGCAAAAATATCTGGATAATTCTTCTTCGTAATGTTAATACTTTTTTGAATTGTCTCGATCGGTCCTAAATTATCGACCACTATTCCAGGGTAAGATAAAGAAAAGAAGACCATGATTAATAAAAATAGGATTGTTCCTATGATAGAACCTATCACGGAAAATATAATACCCAAAACACCGAGAAAAAGAAACATTAAAATTAAAGCTATCAAACAAACGACTATTGACGTTGTTATTCCAGTTATTCCATTTTCCTTTGCTGCAACAAACATTGTTTTAAACTCAGTTGTTCCTCTTAAAGCCTCAGCTGCCATACTAAACAAACTAGTAATGAACAGCGACCCAAGCAACGCGGCTATTAAGTAAAATATCAATGAAATACTTAGGCCCATAAATAAAGGGAAAACTGATACGATTCTTGATATCGTTATTTCTGGGCTTCTTAATTCTGCAAAAGAAGAAACACCATAGTAGTGAAAAATGATTAAAGTCCCAATTCCAACAAAACCGATAATTATGATCAAAGCTATTAATTCAGCGATGATAAAACTCATAAAATTAGCTTTATAAGTTTGCCAACCCGTTTTAATGTATTCAAAAACCATCTTTACCTTTAATAAAATTCAATTCGTAATAAATAAGTATTTGATGAGTTGATGAAATGATAAATTTGGAGATAACATCAGTAATAATATTCTTTGCGATATTAGCACTCTTAATTTATCATGACAGAAAAAATATAGAATTCAAGTATGGACTCGTAACTAGGAGGACGAAAAAAGGAAAAAAATTGATTTATCAGTTTGCTGAAAAACACGAAAAAAAACTACAGATACTGGGGAGTATTGGCATAATTGTTGGTATTGGCGTATCAATTTATGGATTCTCCACTTTGTTCCTATCATCCTACAATGTTCTATTCAAACCAGAAGAAGTACAACAATCCTTTGCTATGGTTTTGCCGAGTGTTACTGGTGTAGAATATCCGAGCTTTGCGATAGGTGTTCCATTCTGGTATTGGATCATAGGTGTTTTTTTGGTCTTGATGGCACATGAACCCATGCATGGATTATTAGCAAGAGCTGAAAAAATTACAATCAAATCCTTCGGTTTACTTTTACTCATTGCTTTGCCAGGAGCCTTTGTTGAACCAGATGAAAAGCAAATCAAAAAGTTGTCCATGATCAAAAAAATGAGAATTTACGCTGCAGGTAGTTTTGGGAATTTTATCATGGCGGCAATTCTTGCACTAATAATCTTCCTTTGTTTAGAACCAATATTTTTTAGGGGTGCTGTGGCGTATGGTTATCTAAATTATACAGAGTACAACCTCACTGAACCATTTCCAGCTGAGAAGCTGAACATGACTGGAGCTATAATATCGATTGACGGTATTAATGTGGAAGATGCAGAAGATTTGAGAGAAATTATGTTGGATAAATCCCCTGGTCAAACTATTGCTATTGAAACCACAAAAAATGAATATCAATTAACACTAACAAAAGATCCGATGAATGAAACAAAAGGTTATATGGGTATTTTTGTTGGCGATAGTAAAGTTCTGAAAGATGAATACAGGAATAATCCAACTCTTTCTCCTGTTCTGAGCAGCATGACTGAACTTCTAATCTGGGTTTTATTCTTGAATATTGGGATAGGAACAGCTAATCTTTTACCAATTAAACCATTAGATGGTGGATTAATGTTCGAGGAAATAGTAAAAAAATTCCTAAAAAAGAAATGGGTTGATAAAGTAGTAAAAGTAGTTTCTCTGTTTACTCTGTTATTAATTTTAATATCTCTATTCGGCCCCAGTATAATTCGTACTTTAGGATAACCTTTCAACTCTCCTTATTTCAAATGCCCTTATTGGGTATATCTTGCCCCCATCATTGATCATAGAATTTTTAAAATTGTCGTTTATGATTTTTTCAATGAATTCATTCAGTTTATTTGTTTCGACGTTTTTTTTCATTTTTTCTTCTACAAATTTTTTTAAATTGGTTTCGACGTTTTTTTTCATTTTTTTACTTGTAATAATTATTGTTTTCACTCTGAGTTTGACCTTATCAGAAGTAGTCAAATCCTGGATAGTATCTATCCTCTTTATTCCGTATCTAATCATCCTTGAGATATAGTCTCTAAGACATTCAAACCCATCAAATTCAGTGTATGCTTTATCGTCTTTTATTTCCTTGACTTTAAAGTAGAATTTGATATAATACTTACTCAAGTCATCAATCAAATTTATGAGATGTACATCTACTTTTCTACCTATTAACGTTTTTATATCACTAACAGGAGTTTCGCCTATTTCTTTTTCCTTGAAAATCTTTGGTGCAAGTATGACATACCATTCTTTTCCCTTTAATTTTTTAGCCATGATCATCACTTCTGTACTAGTAATTTTGCTTTCTCAGGTGAGTAACGCCAATCCTCTGGGAGAATTTTTTCTCTAGTATAATACTTGACCAATCTTCTGATTTTAGATTCGAGCAATTCTAACCCCCTCTTAGATGTATAATCCGTCTTGTTCTTCTCTAAGTGATTTCTCAGATTGACAGCTTGTTGCAATAAGTTGAATAAATCTTCCGGTAATTTGGGATGGATGTTGTTCTCTTTCATTATATTAGAAATGGTTTTACCCGTGATTTTCTTTACTGATGGGATTCCGAACTGATCACGAAGTATTAGTCCTATCATAGAAGTAGAGTTTCCTTCGTTTGCTAATTTTATGACTATTTTCTCAATTTCATTTTTCTTATACTTAACCCATTTTGGCGGAGTCTTCCTGGATGGTCTTTTTGATCCGGCTTTTCCCCGTTTTCTTGCATGAAGTCTGGCCACTCATTCACCCTGTAATTCCTTGAACAACCAAACGAATATCAATGCGACAGTTGCTAAAAAAGAAATCAAGCTACCTAGCATAGCAAGTATAGCCGGTATGCCTTTAGTGCTGATTACAGTTAAACCAATTCCAACAGAAAGCATTAAAGCTCCCGCTACTAAAACCATAATACAGTAACCCTCTATCTTTTCGTACCTGGTCTTGCCCTTGAACAAACCGAAAAACTTCATGTTCAACACCTTTCGATTTCAAATAAATATACTTAACGATTTTATTAAAAATATTTAAAATCATCTCTCCATGTATCTGGCTCGTTTTTCTATCTCTGAAACTCTATTTAAAACTTGTTCTGCCCTTGAATAGTCACTTTTATAACCTTTAATGGTATTTCTCCAGCAAATATCGAGGATTTCATAATGAGTGGATTTAAATGCTTCGTGTAATAGTCTCAAGTCGGTACCTTGGTCCTCGATTTTTTTAGAGAAGAAACCTAACCCAAAATCTATGAAGTATATTTTGTTATCTTTCAAAATCATGTTGGATGTTGTTAAGTCCCCATGGATTATACCGACAGTGTGAAGTTTTCCAATCAATGTTCCGATTTCAAAGCAAAGTTTTTCTATATCTTTGTTAGATTTATTCAATAATTCTTTAATCCTCTCTCCATCTATAAACTCCATGATAATTTTGTAATTCTTTTTATCTACATCTAATATTTTTGGTGTTGGTACTCCGTTCCTTCTTGCTTCAGACAAAAGATTAAACTCTTGTGATGTTCTGCTTTTTCTTATATTTACATCTATCTGTGGAATTCTGTAACTTTTCTTAATTCTGTCTTTAATTAAGATTTTTTGATTATCCTTTTTTGATAAAAATAATTTTGCCTCTGCTCCTTGCTTGATGAGTTTCATAAAACCACATTTTATTCCGTAAGATTTAAAAGAATTGCTGTCTATAAATTAGGAGTATATGTGTCTTTTCGATGAATGCAAGAGTTGCAAAGAATATAGTAAATGTCCCTTTCTTTCTGGAGTTGTACAAAGGAGTTATGCAAATGGTAGGTTAGACGCGATTTATAAAAAATTGGATAAGATTGAAAAGTTGTTAGAGATATTAACTGGAAGAAGTTAGGATATATTTTTCTTATGTCAATACCTTATTATGGAACCTGAAATCTTTTTCTTAAAATATGCATTCCCATGCTCATTTGTTCTTCTATCAAGAGGTGAGATTAGTCAGAAAGAACACAAATTATTGTATAAGTCAGCAAAAGAAGAGAAGTTGTACCTACCCATTGAAAAAATTGAAAAAATATTCTGGCGAGCCCTTGAGTTCGTAGGTTCTATATCTGATTTAAATTCTGTCCAAAAATATTGGTGGTTTGATCATAACAAATATCTAAAACAGAAGAAGTTCAAGAATGTAAGCAACGAACTCATGAAAGAATGCCTAATAATACCTTGTAGAGTGGTATCAGTCTCAGAAGATAAAGTGAGGGTTAAATCACCATTTCTAAACAATATCGTTAAATTAAGGGAGAATTTTGTTGATGTTCGACTTGGAGATAGAGTAACTAAACATTACGATTACATATGTGAAAAAATACCAGAAAGTTTGTATTTTAAAATCAAGGAAAGTTTAAAAAAGCTTGGTTTTAATAACTCTCAAGGATAATATGAAAGCCGTAGCATTGATCCCAGCATATAATGAAGAGGAAACAATAGAGAAAGTAGTCTCAGAGATTAAACATGTTGGTTTGACTCCTGTTGTCGTAGATGACGGGTCGACAGATAGAACATATGAAATAGCAAAGAAGATGAACATAAAAGTCATTAAACACAGTGAAAACAGGGGTAAGGGTGAGGCTCTTAAAACAGGTTTTAATTATATCTTGGAGAACCTTCCTGAAGTGGATAACGTTGTAATTGTGGACGCAGATATGCAATATTCACCTAAAGATAGTGTTAAAATTTTAGACCCATTGAGAAAAGGTAAAGCAGATTTTGTGATGGGATGTAGAGATTGGGGCACTGTTCCTTTGAGACATAATTTTGGAAACTTGGTTTGGAGAGGTATTTTTAATCTATTTTTTGAGACTAATTTAAAGGACACAAATTGTGGTTACATGGGTTTATCGAGGAGTGCTTTAAAGAAAATACGAAGAATACATGGTGGTTATATTATAGAAAATATGATGCTCGTCGAAGCTTTGAAGCATAAACTAAGGATAAAACAAGTTCCGGTATCGGTCACGTACAAATATAAAAGAGATATTTTCAGTGGTTTAAGAATGGGACTCGGTGTACTAATTTTCATTATTATAGAAGGGATAAAATATCGATTGAGTAAAATTTAAAGAGTTTAGTAAAGAATAATTATAGGTAATGGGACAGTAGCTCAGCCTGGGAGAGCGCACGAGATAATATCTGCGAAGCTGAAGACCGCGATGTCGGGTGTTCAAATCACCCCTGTCCCACTCTTTTTTAATTCTAAAATTGAATCTATTATTGATAGAAATATGAAAATCAAGATAATTCCACTCGGTGAAGTTGACAAAGAAATCCTGAAAAGAATAATTGAAGAATTGAAGGTTACCTACCGTATGATCGGGGAGGTTTCACACACAGAAAAATTACCACAATCGACATTCAATCAATTCCGTAATCAATATCGTTCAGATGAATTGCTAAACTTTCTCGAGAAACATTATGAAGGCAGGGTTCTTGGGATAACAAAAGAAGACATGTACACAGAAGGGTTAAACTTTATTTTCGGTCAGGCTAAAATGAGAGGGAATGTTGCTGTAATCTCTATATGTAGATTGAACCCAACATTCTGGCATCAACCAGAAGATGAGGAATTATATGAGAAAAGAATCGTGAAAGAAGCAATTCATGAAGTTGGGCATATGCTTGGGATGGGACATTGTAACAAGAGACCTTGTGTGATGAGTTTTTCTAATACCATTGGTGAAGTGGATCAAAAAACTAAGTATCTGTGCGATATGTGTAAACTGCAGATAGGGTTGTGAAAAGTTTAAATAGACTAATTTATTAGTGATTAACATGTTTGAAGGAGAACTATTAGAGCAACGTGTAGTCATCTGGGATAAGAAAGTTTTTGATGAACTACAAGATTCGGGTTTTGGAAAGTTAGTAGAAGATCGTTTAGAATTGGCTTTGGTTGAGGTAATGTTCTTGATCGAGAAGGAAAAGTTGAAAGTGAGAGTTGAGGGTAAGAAGAAGTTTATGAAAAAAAATGAATTCTATGATTATGCGATAAAAAATGAGAGGAATTTTCATGCAAGGTTCATCGTGTATTCTGATTTGAGGGAGAGAGGATTCATTGTTAAGACTGGTTTTAAGTTTGGTTGTGATTTTAGAGTGTATGCGAGAGGGGTTAAGATAAAGAAAGGACCTAAAGAAGCTCATGAGCATACGAAATGGGTTGTACATGCGATACCAGAAGAATTTTCTTGTTCTTTTTCTGAATTGTCTAGAGCTGTGAGACTTGCACAGAATATAAGAACAGAGATGATATGGGCCGTGGTTGATTCGGAAAATGATGTTACTTATTATGGAATAAAACGTTTGAGTTTGTAGGGTACCATAGGTAATATTGATTTTTTCCATTAAATTTACTAAAAACTTTTCCTTCATTTTTTAGACGATAAAGTTGTAATTTAGTCATTGGATATTTAGAGTTTAAATTATCTGCTACTTCAATTCTCGTTAAAGGATGGGAAGATAGGAGTAATTCATAAATTCTTATTTTTAGAGGTTTGTAAAGTGACCTGTACTTTTTTTCAGTGACTTTTTTGTTGAGTTTTCTTTGTTTTTTTATGTGTGTAAATCCTATTGAATTTTTATATTCTTGAAAACTTTCAGAATAAACAACTATTGAATACATACCATTTTTAGCCTCAATAACTTCACCTGTCTTAATTTTTAGTATTTCTAGTAAGTTTTTTAGTTGGACTATAATTCTTTTTGACCGTTGATCTATTGCAAAAACTGTTGAGACCGTACCCTCGTCGTCAAACATAGCTCTGATTGAAGCTCTTTTACAATCATCTGTTGTAATAAATAGTCTTAATGGTAATGTATTGGGATAAGTAAATCTTACATTAAAAATATGTGATAATACATCAGTAATGGCTTTAGGAAACATGATATATGTTACACCAGTCTTTGCTAGATAAACATTTACTTCGACTTTTCCGAATATCTGTAAGTTCTTAATGAATTCTCTTCTTAACTCTGCACATGTATTTGCGTAGTATGGTGTTTTCCCCTTACCAGCGCTTCCATCACCTACCATATGACAGACAATTGAATACAATTTCGGAGATTCTTTTATTGGTAATATAGGATCATAAACTGGCCAACCAGCCCTACATCTATAAGCAATTATATTCTTCTCTAACTCTTGTAAAAAATTGCCATCAAAATTAGAACTAAATAATTTGATAATTTTTTTGATTATCCTAACTGGAACATAAGTTCGTAAATTATCACTATCATGCCCTGTTTGAAAGTAACTTCTAATTGTTGTCGTACTTACTTTAAGTTTTCTTCCAATTTCAGTCCTTGAACCGCAGATTTCTTTTAATCTTTTGAATAACCACTCTCTAAATTCATCTTTAAAGTAAACTCTGATATTATCTGGGAAATCCCAAACATGCCATTCCATGATTAAAATTTCAAATTATATGCATAACAGGCTTTCGGGAGTAAAGTTGCGATGAACAGCAGACTTAATTTTTCTGATGTTTTATCATGCTAAAAGCTCGATAAATGAGTATTAGGTTTAATTATTCTCAAGATAATTTGAGAACGGTAAGATTCCTAAACAGTTGATAGAAGGGAATAAAACCAGTAAGAATAGTGTTTACAAGTATTGGAAGAGGTATGAACTATAAGGAGTTGAAAGAGAAGTTATGGAATATGATTGTTGAGAGTGTTAAAAAAAAGGCGAGAGAGTTTAACTTGGGCACACAAGACTTACTGTGTATTCACTACCTGATAGACCTGTTACTTTCGCACCATAAGTAGTGTATGCGTCGACATATCTTGATATAGAAGTTCCAGTGTCAGCAGTTCCATCTATCCATTCAAGGAAACCATCATTCGTTGTAATCACTATATTTAAGAAGGACATTCAAGGGTTACATAATATTCAGAACCTGAAAGGCCTGTTACAGTCGTGTAAAAGGGTACACCTGAAACTATATCCATCTCAGGGTTTGTCACCACTCCGTTACTTGATGTTATGATGGCTGTGCCTGAATACGGTCCGTCGCAAAGGAAAGCCCAGTAGCTGATCGTACAGCCAGAGGTTGGTGTGTGATAGACTGGACCGAAGTTATAAACATTACACGGGTAATCAGAAGAGCCGTATTCTTTGTATTCTCCACATTTGTCAAGGCTACAACGTGAAATATAACAACAAGGTAAATGTTGTCCACCGCCAGGATAGAACATCTGTTTGTCAACTACCTTCTCAAAACTTAATCCTGTTTTCCTGATTTCTATGCCCATGTAATGCAGCTGAGTGTTGTCAAGGTTCAACGGAGTACTGCCTCCTAAAAGAACATCGAACGTGCCATTCTTTATTTCTCCAATAAATTCCACTTGATTCCACACTATGTCATTGGTGGAATTGTAAATAGTCACTCTAAGGTCTCCTGTAGAAATCGGTTTGTCATTGTTATCAGTCACATATCCTTGTAGTGAGAGCAGGTGTGGTGTTGGTTTTGGCATAAAAGTAGTTGTTGTATTCAGTAAATTCCAAATACTCGTTATCTCGTTCCATAGTTTAGAAATTTCATTCTGAAGTCCTGTTACATCTGAAATTGAATGGTTATGACTTGGCAATAATATTTTACAACAAACCACATACAAGTATCTATTTGGAAAAGCACTTGGAAATTGACAATTCCATCCATTTTCAACAGGTTTTGAAACTGTTATAGAACCTGTCGTTGCTGGTGCTTCACATCCACCACCGGTTCTTGTATATTCACTTGGGCAATAAATCGAATCGTCTAGGAAAGTAGTTGATTTTGATATTATAGTACAGTTCAACGAACTGTCCTCTGCCTTTACATCACTAAAAATAAGATATAATATCATTACCGAAAACAATACCCATTTTTTCATGAACACCCTCAATTCATAAATGAAAGAATAGAGATTTATTTCTTAAGAATTTTGTGAATAGGTTGTCAAACTATTAAAAATGAGTCAAACCCATTCTCTAATTACCAAAGAAATTACGACTTTTCACTGTTTCATCTCGATTGTTCAAAACATCAACTTTAAAAGAATAGGAATCTTAATTTTTTTGAGAAAATGTATAAAAAAATATTGGTTATACTTGTTCTATTGACTGTGCTTTTACTTTCTGGTTGTGTTAGTCAAGAAGAAGTAATAAAGAACCTTGCAAAACAAACTGATTTGGCTAAGGACTTTTTGAAAGAGAACCCCAATGCTGAAATTATTATCGTTAAACTGTCTTCTGATGACGTTTCAAGTATAATCAATGAGATAAGAGACAAATGTGGAAATCAGATGCAAGTCAAAGCATACTGGAAAGTGAGTATAAATGACCCTGATACTCAGAGTGCAATAACATCTTGGATAGATGTTGAGACTCAAGAAGTTCTCTGCACTTACAGAATATCTACAGGTATAGTAGTCACTACAACACCCACTGTTAGTTGTAGTCCCTGTTTCTCATATTTTGCATACGTTAATCATGATAGTTCCAAAGTTAATCTGAGAAATGGTGCAAGAACAATTTCTATTGGTGGTACAACATACAATCCAGGTGATAGTATTTCCTATTCACACGGGTGTACAAGTTCTCCATGTTCTGTTGCCATCAATTGGAAGGATGTTGATACTGGAGTAACTCATACGGACTCTGCTACACTTCATGGTATTATAACTCATATAACTACAGTACCAACTACAACACCAGGAGTATCATGCAGTCCATGTTTCAGTTACTTTGCGTATAGAGACTATGATAGAACGATTGGGGTACTTCGTATTAGGAATGGTGCAAGAACAATCAGAGGTGGTTCATTGACAATAACTGGTGGGACATCAACTGACTGTTCAACTAACTGTGCTCCTGGTGTAGATATGACTGTTACATTAACTACAAACACAGGTAATCAACTTATTACGATACAATACATAGACGATGACAGTGGAGTGACACATACTGACACAGCAACGATACACACAGGAAATTAAGAAACTTTAAAAGAATACGATTCATAGTTTTTTTGGAAAAATATGCATAAAAAAAGAGAATCATGGGAAGTTATATCAAGTTGGTGTCATCGAAACGAAAAACCTGTTGTGGTTATAACTTCTATTTTTGGGGTTGTTTTAGCAATTATAGGATTAATTATTGGAGGGAATATTAACATAGTTTTAAGTGACATAAGAGAAAACATTACTACAAGACAGACGTGTTATGTCAATGAAACTGGTCACATAGTTAGTTGTATTTATGGAGAAGGTCAAGCGACGATAGTTGAATTGCCATGAAGAAATTACTCGTTTTACTATTGTTATTGACGATTCTGTTATCTGGCTGTACCCAAGAAATCAAAAATATAGTGAAATGTGAACCAAATTGGGTACTCGTACACGATGCATTATTAGAAAGTGATAAAGAATATTGTAAAACCATGTGTTATAATGGTTACAAATCAACTACATACAGAGTTGAAAATTCAAGTTCACTTTCTGGTTTTTATTCTTGTTATTGTGATGCTAACAACTGTAATCCAAAGTAATAATTTACCTTATTATGGAAAAAATACTATAGAATTTTCTTAATTAAAATCACCCCTTACTCTCGTCGATAATTACGAAGGAAGTTGTAGAAACGTAGTTCATTAAATAATAAACGATCTAATAAATTCTAAATCTCAATATTGCCCCTAATCCACCCATCCTACAGAATTGTTCTCCAAGATCATGAGTTCTAGATACAATTTCAACTATGCCTTTCTTCCTTTCCACTTGCATGGCCAATTGATCAACTTCTTCTTTTCTTATATTCTCTTCAGAAATTATCAAAACTTTTACAGCACCAGAATTATCCGCTTCTTTTATTTGTTCCAAACCATAGACGGATAAACCGTCATCCTTGTTTAAGTGTGTGAAGAATTCCTGGATGATTTGACTCTCTTTTACTATCTCACTTTCTTTTATCACTTTTTCTAATGTCCCTCTCTTCAATATCTCATTAATTCCGGATTCAGTAGCAGATGAAACGCTGTCAATAATCAACTTATCTTTTATGTCAGGATAATTGTCTTGAATAATTTTTTGTATATGTTCTTTCGCAAAACCAGGACCAGCCAAAATAATTTTTTTAACGTCAGAAAATTTGTTTATCTCGTTAGCTACTTTTTTATAGAATTCAGGTAGTTTATCTTCTTCTTGTCTTGAATGGGGATTGTGAAGTTCTGATACAACCTCAACACCACTTCTTTTCAGTAAACCAAAGGTTGATTGCTCTGTATCAGCAACAACAATGAGAACATCCGGAACATGAGTCTGTGCTTTTTTTAATTTATCTATCTGATACTGTTTCCATTCTTTTTTGTAAATAGTTAAAACTGTTCCGAGTCCAACTTCGATCGTGTGATAAGAGCCGAATTGAGCCTCTTCTGGCCCTTCTTTTATTTTACCAGTTAAACGTAATTTATTTGCATATTTCTGAAACTCTATCTTTTCTATTCCAACTGTTAAGATCATGGGTTTTCTATCCGTCTTTATTTTTTTTCCTTCCCTTTCCATGAACACACTTCTCAATGTCCTAGATTTGACAGAATCCCCTACTTCCAATAAATTCTCTAAATACCACAAATCATCGTTTATATCAATCTTTACAGTTGCAAATCCTTTTTTGAAATCCGATTTCAACATTTTCATTTAGTTCACAATTTTAATGTAGTTTTTTCAAAATTAAAATGAGTGATAAAGGATTTTAGTATAAAAACCTAATAATTCTTTGTATGTCACGATTGAAAGGACAAGGTAAATTGGATGAGTTCGCATTTGTTCTTCTCGCAGGATTAATCATAATAATCGTAATGCTACTTGTATGGGGTCTTCCCAGGCCGACTGAAGTTCCAACAGTAAACCCAACCTCTAAGACTTTAAGTATAGAAAGGGGGGAATCAGATGATTTTATTCTGGAGATAAACGTTACTTCAAAACTCGTCACCCTAACAGCAAAAGGAACGATAGCGGATTGGATAAGTTTCAGCAATAATAATTTTGAATCGCAGGGTTTAGCAAACGTTGAAGTTAAAGTTAAAGTTCCTAGTGGCGCTGATGAAAGAGAACACTTTGGATCTATAATCGTTGAATCACAGGAAGGTGGAGAAGTTACTGTGCCATTGACTATAGAAGTAAAGGCACCGACAGAACCAGGAAAGGAAGATGTGTCACGTACTGTTTATCTTGGTGATTTCATTGTCAGTTATGCCCAAGGAATTGAGACTGTTAAGACTGAGAGAGATATTGAAGTTGGAAAAACCACTATAAGTGCGGGTATAGAGCGTGACATGAATTTGGTTATTGAAGGCTCGTTGATCTTAAATGTTTTCTACACGAACAATGAAGGAAATTTGGTAGTTAAATTCAACAACGAAGTCGTGCATGATGAGAGCACGATGCCAGGTGAAGTAGTCATACCGTTGAGTAAGAGTCAACTGAAAACATACAACGTAATAGAAATCAGCACGTCAAAGCCTTGGTGGAAATTCTGGACTGATCCTATTTATAGAATAGAAAAGATGGAATTGAGGATAAATTACTTTGGTGATATTGAGAGGGAGAATACTTTTGAAGTTTACACAGATGAACTCACGAATTTCAAAGAAGGTATAGTCTCATTCTATGTCAACAGTTATGAAGGCTCGGGTAAATTAAAAGTTGAAATTAACGGTTATACTTTGTATGATGGAGTGAGACGCGGTCCGTTTGAATTGAGTTTTAATTTTGCAGAAGTTGGTTTGACTAGAGGTATGAATACGATATTATTCTCAACTGAAAAGGATACGAGTTACGAGATCGAAGATGCTAAGATAATAATAACCCATACAGAACCTGAAGATTAAACCAAAGCAAATAACATCAAGAAATCCCTGATTCCTGTGGCTGCTCCTAGGATTCCTATTATAAGTTTTATGTATTTGTTGAACTCTTTGTCACCAGAGTATTTGTCTATTATCAACAAAACAGCGACTAGAGAAATGAATTTTAGTATAACGAATGAGAATGGTGTCCCGAATAGATTGATGATGTATGTTGGCACAACATGTTGTTCATGATACCCGAAAAAACTCATGGAAACAAATGTTGAATTGGCGTCAAACAAATGAAGTCCTGTCACAATTTTATTTTCCTTCAACCAAGGTATAATTTTTAAAAGAATCACCCATGGTATTAAAAAAAGAATCACATAACTCACACCCAAAAAATTCTTGTATTGTATAATGCCTAAAATAGGAGCTGTCAAAATCAGACCGACTATAAACATTGGCTTAAAATAAGGAATACTTTTCTTCTTCTCTAAAAACAGGGATGCCAAAAGTGTGGAAATAGTAACACCGAAGATCAGGAAATAGATGCCAGGAGTTATGAATAAATACCCATGTAAAATGCCAGAATCCTCCAAAACTCTCATAGAACTGCCGAATAAGACAAAAGGTGAGACTGCTAATGCCAGTCTCTTATCAAACCTTACTCTCAACTTTTTCAATATCTCAAAGATCAAAAGGACGAATGCGATTAAAATCACAGAATAAACCGTTGTATTTATGGGATTGTAGCCGTTTCTCATGAGGAAATATTGATAGAACCACTCTTCAGATGCCATAAAAAAAATATTATCGAATCAGATATAAATCCTCTGAAAAAAAATTGAAATTCAAGTGTTTCAATGGATAAACTTTCAAAACAAAGGTTCTGGGAAATAGATTTTTTTCGTGGACTTGCAATAATCATGATGATAATTTTTCATTTTTTCTATGATTTGAATTATTTTGGTGTGCAGAGGATAGATTTAAGATCGGGGTTTTGGTGGATATTCGGTCGTATGATTGCCACGACTTTCATACTTTTAGTGGGAATATCGTTAACACTCAGTTACTCGCGAGTAAAAAAGCATAAAACAGGTTGGAAATTGTTTAAGAAATATTTTGTGAGGGGGGTGAAGATATTCGGTTTGGGGTTAATAGTCACTCTTATAACTTGGGTATTCTTGAAAAAAGGGTTCATAATATTTGGAATACTCCATTTTATCGGGATATCTATAATCTTAGCCTACCCATTCCTAAAACATCGATTTTTGAATTTTTTGTTGGGCATTATTTTTATAATAGTTGGGCTGTACATAGAAAATCTTATTTTCAATTCTTATTGGTTCATATGGACAGGATTAAAGCCAAATTATTTTTATACTGTTGATTATTTCCCGATTTTTCCATGGTTTGGTGTAATCTTATTCGGTTTGTTTCTGGGAAATTTATTGTACCCAAACGGCAAACGGAAACTAAAGATAGGCAATCTTTCTAATTTTTCATTCGTTAAATTGTTCTGTTTTTTAGGAAGAAATTCGTTGGTAATTTATCTAATGCATCAACCGATATTAGTGATTTTTCTGTATATTTTTGTTTTATGAGGGTCCTAAAAATTAAAGAAAGATTTAATAAGCAAAATAAACAAATTAAGATATAGATAATTATGTCGAAGAAAGCTTTGATATCTTTGAGTCTCTTGGCAATCGTAGTGATACTCTCTGGGTGTCAACTACCAGGCGGGGGAGGAGGAGCAGAAGTACAAGGAACAAACGGAATAATCATAAAGGAGTTTGGTTTCGATTATTCGCCGATATATTCAGGAGAATCGACAGGATTAACTTTGACACTACAGAATGTAGGCGGTGAGAAGGGAACATTAAAAGATATAGAAGTATTCGGTGTTGATGCACCAGCAGCAGCAGCAGGAGCGCTAACCTGGGGTTATGGTACTGGCGACAGCTTTACATTAACAGGTATAGACCAAGAAATGTTGCCACCAGATACAACAACAGGTTTTGAAGGAGAGGAATACTTCCAAGAATGGGTACCTGAATCACCAACGGATATAAAATCATCAACAACTTATGACTTCCAAGTAAGAGTCAAGTATCTATACACTACAACTTTCACAGGAAAAATTACAGTAGTTGACGATGAGTATCTGAGGAGTTTACCATCTGATGAGAGAGAAGCATTAATAAAGGTTGGCGGTGTCCAGGATGCATCAGTGACAGGTGGTCCATTATCATTGACAGCAGCTAGTGGTAGACACTTTATACTCAGAGAGGGTGAAGGTGGCACAGCAAGATCCATTAAATTCAAGATAGCAAATGTTGGGAGTGGTTTCCCATACAAAGAACCTTGGAGCAATGATAATCTACATATAGTTACAGTTACGGCTGAGGATGGAATAAGCTGTGGTGTAGGTACAACTGACGCAGATATAAAATTGAGTAGAGGAAAAACAGGTGTAATATCTTGTGAGTTCACACCACCAGTGCAAGGAACTTTCACGAATAAGATAGACAAAATGTTCTCAGTAACGTTAGAATATGGATATTATGTCGACAGTGCTGCAGATATAACGGTAAACCCAGTTATAGAATAAAACCCAAGAGATTGAAATAGAAACAAGGAAATTTTTACAGATTTTTTTCTTTATTTTGTTATTCTTAAAAAGAATGAAATTTTAGTACTTTTAATGGGTCCACCCGGAGTTGAACCGGGCTCCCTACCGTTCTCATAAAATTGTGAGGGTAGTGTCCTAACCGATAGACTATGGACCCTTAAAATCAAACAATTTT
>Ga0172363_10001802_pt1 | contig 17227 bp, 22 predicted proteins | sample LakKivs2_kivu2a2_FD_114541 | JGI IMG/M metagenome (GOLD analysis project Ga0172363, IMG submission 114541) | Sediment microbial communities from Lake Kivu, Rwanda - Sediment s2_kivu2a2 | ecosystem: Environmental > Aquatic > Freshwater > Lake > Sediment | place: Rwanda: Western Province, Lake... | reverse complement strand
TAACCCATAACCCCGGTAACGCCTGCGTACCCTCTTTGTGAATGTACTCTCTCAGATTGTCTTCTCTTCTTTTCAATCCTCTTCTCAAGAAATTTTTCTGTAAACCGGGCGACGATTGTAATCATCCCTACTATAAGTACTGGAGTAAGACTTGCAATTATTACGATAAAAACCACGCGCTCACCAGGAGTCATGACATCTCCTTGCCAAATAACCCCCTATAGCATCTGCGAAACAGCCCACTTGGAAACAATTCAAGGATTGAACCTCGATACGATCTGCTCTTAGAATAGCTGATGTTCAAGTAATTCTTAGCCCTTGTACAGGCCACATAAAATAGGCGCTCTTCTTCAGAAAAATCCGTTGACAACTTATGTGGCCATACTCCTTCTTCAACACCCACAATAAAGACCCTGTCAAATTCCAACCCTTTACTCGCATGGGCGGTCATCAATTGGACACCTTTACCACTATCCTTTTCCAGAAAACTGCTTGCCAATATCAGGTCTTCTACCGTCTCATACCCAGAAACAACATCCACGAACGCATCAACCATGAAGATGTCAGATTCCTTACTCAATGTCTGGCGATATCCAGTTTCAAGAATTAACTTCTGAGTAGCTGCTAGAGGAGCATCATTTTTGATTGAATCAAGAAGTCTTAGAAATTGATCCACAGCAGGAATCTCTTTTGCGACTTCTTCAGCATAACTCCGACCCTCGAGGAGAAGCTTTTCCTTTTTTGTCTCTCCAAACCCCCGCTTGGGTGTGTTAATAATTCTGGCAAGACTCTCGATGTCTGATGGATTGCTGGCTGCACGAAGCATCGCTAATAAATCTTTAACTACTCTCCGACGGAAGAAAGGTAAATCCCCAACGACCCTGTACGGTATCTGATGCTTGGAAAATGCTTTCTCAAATTCTAGAGACCGAGCGTTAACCCTGTAAAGGATAGCTGTTTCATCAAAGCGCCTCATCTTGATAAGAGCCTGGGCTATCTTCTCTGCCTCATCTTCATAACTGTTAAAAACGGTGAGGGACACCTGCCCTGTATTGTTAGATTTTGGCACCATCTTCTCACCGAACTGAAGAAACTGATTCGCATGGTTGATTATTTGAGAGCATGAACGGTAATTGTACGTAAGATTACGAAGGGTTGGATTGTACTTATTAATGAAATCACGGACATTATCAGGCCTTGCACCGCGCCACCCGTAGATCGATTGCGAAACGTCACCGACCAGAAACAAGGTCTTCGTAAGATTTGAATCATAGAGTTTAAGAATGATGTCATATTGTATTTGAGAAGTGTCCTGCATTTCATCAACAAGGATGTGTTTCCACAGAGAAATAAACTTGGACTGACAGTCTTGATGCTTGAGACATGACAAAGCATAAACAAGAAGGTCATCGAAATCACAAGCGTTGTTCTTTTTCAAGATGTCCTGGTATTGATTATATATAACCAGGACGTTTCCCTCGAGTTTGTCGGTTGACTGCCCAGACTTAGCTCTGCTGATGGAGGCAAGAACATCATATGGGTTATCCGGAAAGTCTCTTGCCTTGAGAACTGTTTTAACGACTGAAATCTGATCGTCCTCATCATAGATGGTGAAGGGAATCTTAAGTGGTGTGTGTCCAGGAAACTCTCTGATGATACGAACACACATGGAATGGATGGTACTTATCTGCATGCCGTCTATGTTATGACTTTGCCTGAGACGACTTTTCATCTCATTTGCAGCTTTGTTAGTGAAAGTCACAGCACAGATCGATGAGGGGGATGCCCCCGAATCGAGAGTATGAAGAATCTTAGCCACGAGACATCGTGTCTTTCCAGATCCTGCCGAAGCACTGACAACGGTGGGGGATGGGGCAATGATAGCTTCCCACTGTTCTTCGTTCAACCCGTATTTCATTTTTTGCCTAATTGAGTCAAGCGTCTTTTCCAATACATTAACATTCTGATCTTTATTGCATAGTCATTCTTCAGAGTTGGATCTGTCTGCATCGCTTTGACTTCTTCTGTCAGTTTCTCTATTTTTTCAATCATTGTTTTTCGTAAGTCTTTGCGAGTCATTGTTTTCCTTTACCCACATAAAGTAATTGCGTATAAACCTCTTCCTTTCCAACGTATATGGCTACGCTTTCATCCTTTTAAACTGTTTCCATGAAAAAGGGACGGAAATCTCTTCCATCCCTATATAATACCCTGAGAACAATTTATTGTAAAGTTCATTCGTCCGGCCACAACTCTTCGATGGCCGAATCAATCTCTTTCTTAGGCCAGCCCCTTTTCTTTAGAATAGCTTTTAGTCTGCGTTTAACAGGATCCGGTAGTCTGCGTTTAACAGGATTCTTCCTTTTTCTTTTGTTCACGCCTCGTCTCCTTTCGGTATTGGTTCATAGTCAATATTTCATAACGACTGACGGGTTTCGGTGGTGGATCCGGTTTCTTAACTTTCTGAGATGATTTGATCGGTTCTGGATTGAATGTTATATCATGCATGGCATATAAATCTAGAATCGACACCGGACTTGTCGGAAGCCCCAAAGTCAAAACCTTTTTCTGGGATTTATTAAGGCGAAGGCGTACTGGAGAAGACATAATGGGGAGAGACCTCAGGAGCTTCCCAATGATTTGGTTTGTTCCAGGCATAAATTTTTTGGCGTCCTTGGCGAGACTTGAACTCACAACCTACGGCTCCGGAAGCCGTTGCTCTATCCTGATTGAGCTACAAGGACAGCTATTCTGGTACTTTTAAAGGTCCATACCATTGGCCAGAAAAATCCTGATGTTCGTATACTTCCCATTCAAATCCATAAGAATCCTTCGGTCTCTTATCGACGATATGACCATTACAAACCTGTAGTACTTCCGGATCTGTGTCCTTGGGGCCAAAACGCCACCAGTACCATCCATCAGGAAGCGGTAATGTTACTTTTCTCCACATTTATAATTCCTTGGATATTTTTCGGCGAGACACGATTTGAACGTGCGACCCCCACTACCCCAAAGTGGTGCTCTAAACCAGGCTGAGCTACTCGCCGGTATCAATCAGTCTTCTCTTCTACGATGAACGGTGAACTTGGATCATCATCCCTCACAACATTAACAGGATCTGGAGGGAGCGACTTTAAATTGAAAACAACTTGTTTATGTAGATCCACCAGCTTTTGGAGAATCTGGCAGGACTTCATTTCCTACTTCCCTTCCGTTAATCATTTTTCTTACTTCAGTCAGATACAAGTTCAGATGCTCATTAGCCTCATTTATTGATATGATGTTTTGACTTTTCGCATCCATGATAACCTGACACAATTCAACCAAAGCTTCTAATGTCCTCAACTTTTCATCATATGTCATAAAACCCTCGCGAGATATTTTAGGATTTGATTTTTGTGTTTTCTGAACAAACCAAATTCTATTGATTTCATTTCCCTGTCTGTTTTTGCCGCTTGAATCAAATGTATCAGTTCATCCGGATGAGTTGGAGGATCTATTCCCATGTCATTCAATTCCTCTAAACCCTCCGAACTATTCATGTAATCTATGACTCGATGTAACTCACTTAACGTGTCCTTAGTAAGAATTATTCTTCTTCCATCCGGATACCGACTACACTTGCCTATGATATACCTCCATTGATAGCTACCACCATCACCTTTACAGATTTTCTTAAAGAGCTCCTTTCTGATGCCGGTGAGAAAACTTTCTCGTATAACCGAATTCATCCCTTCCACATCTCTGTATGGATCTTCTTCCCAAACTATCGGTATCGGTGCTGATGCTGTCATAAGCTCTTAAAACAAATTTGGGGCGGCTGGATTCGAACCAGCGAATAACAGATCCAAAGTCTGTTGGCTTACCAACTTGCCGACGCCCCAGTTTGAATTCCTATTCTACTATTTTACCTCCACGAATCTTCTGTATTTTTAACAATTCGCCTATCCATGATCTTACTTTTATACCAGCCTCATCGAACATCGTTGCAGAACACTTCAAACTTTCTGCCCATTGAGGCCCGGACATTCCCCAGGCATCATCTACAATGATCTCTGTTATACCCACTTGTATGACGGCTCGAGCACAATCTGCACACGGAAGTCCGTTTGTATACATCCTACAACCCTTTAACGGTATACCTACTCTTGCTGCATTATAGATTGAATTTCTTTCTGCATGTTCATACCAAGAATATTTTTCTGGAGCCTTGTCCCTTTCTGGAAGACCATCTATAACAGATCTTGGAAGTCCGTTATATCCTGTTGATCGGATTTCATTATCGGGTCCAACAATAACCGCACCGATATGTGTGTTTGGGTCCTTACTTCTTGCCGCAGCAAGATAAACCATCGTCATGAAGTAGTCATCCCAGGATGCCATACAAACAGCCTTTCAAATTTTGGTCGGGGTGACTGGATTCGAACCAGCGACAACTTGGTCCCAAACCAAGTGCGCTACCAGGCTGCGCTACACCCCGACTTCTTAATATCTAATCTTTATTATCTGACTATAGTGTTCTGTGTTTTTGTATATCAACTTCTGTCCATCCTGTGCCCATGTTCCCTCAGTTTCCACGGCAATTTGCATATTCTTAGGAATGAACAATTCTGTTATTCCGTCCTTTTGAAGACTGCCATATTCCAATACAAACTCATGATCACCACACGCCCATTTGGGATTCATGCCTGCGATCTTCTGTGGATAAATCCGAACAAGCACCCCCAAAACCGGTTTATCATTACCATTGTCATCTACAATGCCATAATCGTTGTACATGTTCGGGTCAAAAGACCAATACGTCCATCCAGCAGAATGCTGATCAAACAGGTTCAATAAATCCTTAAGATAATCAAAGTTGAAACTCCCTGTGTCTGCCGATGACATGCCAAATTCTCCGAACATGATTGGTACTCGGAATTTCTGGGCTTCTGCCACTTTAGTCGGCACGACTTTGTTCATTATTACTTTACTAATCTCACCATAGGGCTTTTTCGCGTCTACTATCAAGTCATAATAATGCGGATAGTATACAGCCTTGGTTTCAGGATAAAACTTAAGGCATGTCGGTAGCCCCGCACTCGTTGACATCCACGGCTCATAGAACATCAACAGTTTACTATTCTTAAACACCTCTTCTATATCTTTATAGAATTTCGTAAGTGTCTTCCGTTCAAACTTGCCGGACAAGTCAGGTATGGGCTCGTTCATGACATCGATACCTAAAACACCGGGAACATTTCCAAAAGATCTTATCAAAAAATCAACCATTTTTACATACAGGTTTTTCAATGTGTTGTTGTGCCAGAAATTGTTGTATGACGTTATGACAGCTTTATCAAGATATGTTAGATTCCAGGGCTCCTGACGGCCCCCAAACGGTATCCCATCATCTCGTACAGTCCAGTCTGGAAAACCATTACCAGTAAACGTATCTGCATAAAGGTCTTGATGTATGTCTATGATAACAGAGACGCCAATGCTCGTTAGATACTGAATGCGATCCAACGTCTTATTGATATACAATGTATCATAGGTTCCTCTTTGTGGCTCAATGGCACTCCAGAAAACCAAATACCGAACAACGTTGAATCCCCATTCATTCAGTCTGTCAAAATCAGCATTCGTCTGCCAGGGAAAATTGTGGTCCGAATGCTTTGAATAGTTCGAGACATTAACACCGTGATAAATACAGATTCTATGATCATTGTCATACATGAAATAGTTCTTATTTGGGTCAGGCTCAACAGCGAACTTGCCCAAATAACAACAACTACAGAAGAGCAGTAATACCGGTGCTAACCACTTCATACGAAATCTCCTTCTCGGAACGGTGAGATTTGAACTCACGAACCTCTTGGTCCCGAACCAAGCGCTCTAACCAGACTGAGCTACGTTCCGTTTCTACTTTGTCAATGATTCCCATGCTGTTATATCAGCAAAATAGTATATAATGTATGCGGCGAAAATACCCGCAAGAACTGTCATGATAATAACAATGACTTTACCGACCCATCCAGGTTCCTTCTCACGCAGAGCACATATCGACGAAACTACAAATCCAAACGCCGATATTGCAGCCAAAATCTTTTCCATAATCCCCCTGACAAAAGAAAAAGGGCCCTGTCTATTCGACGAGGAGCCCTTTTAAGATTGTCCGAGTAATAATCTGACTACTCGTCCGGCCCTCGCCGTACTACAATAATAGGTCGTGGTTGCGGTTGCCGTCTCATAGTCATGTCTATAATATACCCTATTTCTCACGGTTTTTCAACCTTTATTTTTTGTGATCAAAATGGGTTTCAATCCATTGGGAATTGGGGACACATCAGGAAGACAAATGACCTTCAAATTGTTTTTAGGAAGTGTTAAGGGTGTATAGACGCTTTTGTGACTATAAGCAATCCTGAGCAACTGTGCTCGTCGAATTGACCCCGTCAGTAATGGAACGTCATATTCCGTGCTCAATTTTACCAGCGTTTGTTCTAGAATGCCGTCTGGTATCAGGGTCGCGTCAAAATCCATCTTATCTCTGATACATGCTTTCAGATAGTCATATAGGAGTACCGGACCCACAGATTTCTTTAATTGTAACACTTGTTTAGCATCTTTGTGGACAGCTATCTGATATCTGTTCATGCGAATTCTTCAGGGGGTATGGGTTCCGAGAAACCATACCCCCAATCTTTCATCAAACTTTCTTTTCTTCTTCGTCAGAGTCTTCGTCTTTCGTTCCAGTTATGGTTATAGAAGTGGCAGACCCCGAATCTGACTCAAAAGATTTCAGCAGACTTTCCTGGAGACTTGATGTGTATGTGTATACTTCTCCGGAAGCTGCTGATGAAGAGACACGATTCTTACTCAGGGCACGATAGTATGTGCCCCCCAATTTCGCCCCTACAGTGTTGTAGGAAGCCCTGTCAGAATAAGCTGAAGAAAGAGTAACAAACGATTCTGACAACTGGGGAGAATAGAAGGCTGAGTTTGCCGTGCCAAATAATTGTATACCCCCCTGCAGAACAGCTTGAGCACCCTGTAAATCACCGGCATCGGCTTTATTCTTTGCCTCAAGCTGCATCTTGGCCGCCTGAATCAGGACAAGCTGCTTGTGAACTTCTTCGTTCGGGTCTTTTGGAACATCATCTGCCTTCGTATATTGAATCTTGGCTTTTGATTCAATCTTGACCTCTGCTTTTGTCTCAATATCATCATACTTAACCATGACATCACACACTGAACTCTTACGGGCACATACGGCCGTTGATGCCTTATGTATACCCAGCTTTATGACTGCGTGTTTCTTTTCCCCGGTATAGATATCATCAATCGTGAACGATATCTTGCCATTGGTCAGGCCACGATAGCCACCTTCTTCTTTGACTTCGTAGTCACTAAGAAGTTCTTTGAATTCGGCTACTCCAGATGGCGTGAGCTCCACCTGGATCTTTTGGGCAAACAAAGACAACAGGCCGCCAAGTTCTAATGCGAAGGCCTTAGAACAATCGGTGTCTTTCTGAATGTAGAAATGGTTGCCCTTACCCGTATTAGACATCGATAGCAGGAGCTCTGGGTTGTAATCTGACCCATACCCAAACGTTGACAATGAAAGGGATGGGTTCATGTTTTTAATAACATCCACGAGGCCTTCATGGGTCTGGATACCGGCAGTTGGAAGGCCATCCGTGAGAACAACGATACGAGAAATCTTGTCTTTCTCAGCAGTTACGGCCCGTTCCATTGACCATTGAATAGCCTCACTCAAATTCGTCATGCTCATCGGGTGCATCTTGTTAATCGTGTCTTTGGCCTGCTGACGATTGCTGGCCGTCATAGGAAGAACTGGCAAGGCTTCCCAGGCGCTGTCACTGAAACCAATAATCCCGATCGTGTCATTCTCGGTCAAATGATCGAGCAACTTTGACACCGTAGTCTTTACAGAATCGAGCTTACCTCCTGCCATGGACCCCGAACAGTCAATGGCCAGAATCATGTGAAGTGGGATACGTTTCTGATTCTCCCTTTCCGGAGCGGTCAGAACGACGTCGAGATGAACCTCTGACTCTTTGGAATGATCGACCTTGTCAAAGTCAAACAAAGTCGTAACGCTGAGACGGGACATACCGCAGCCTCCTTGGTTGGCTTATTCCCGAGCGGGGCTGAGCTGCTGGCGAGATTAGCTCACAACCCGACATCGAGACGTCACCGAATGGATTTTTGCCAGCTGCCGCTCTTCAATCACCAAGGAGGTAGATTGAAGACAAGGCCGCATTCACCAATAGAAAAAATATCAATAGAGAATTACTATTGGGCTTTACATGGGCACAAAGCCATGTTACAAAGGGTAATCCTACAAGAAATAGAATATCCAGTCATGGGGGAAGTTTGGAAGAAACCACACAAGGACAGTAATTGGAACAGAACAGAAGATAAAAGTGGTTACGGCTACAGCAATTTCAACATTGAACCACTCATAGAGTGGACAATAAACGAGGTCTATGACATTATGGCACTTCGTTTTCCAGATTTCTATGAGACCCAATTTCTTATCCATGCGGTGTGTCGCCTTTTTTATCGTTTATTTCTGAAATCAGTTTGTCTATCTGATCCTTAATTCTATTCATATCAGTCATATCTTCGATATGACTTGCAAACCGTGCTCTGATACCATCTTTCTTAACATCATCCCATCCAACCCATTTCAATAGAAAGTCTAATTGCTCAGCCATGGTCGTTAACAGGTTGGTCTTTCTTTCCAACACATTAAGTATTACCCCAGTGTCGAACTCTTTCTTATTATAGAATGCATCATACAAGGACTCACGTATAACTTGTTCTATTTCACGACCGGACAAATCCTGACTATGCTGGGCAAGCTGTTCGATATGGAACTTCTCCGGGTCACGGCTGATCTTCTTTATGTGGATTCGGAATATCTCACAACGCTCTTGGAACTGTGGCAGATTCACGAAGAACGTTTCATCGAACCTGGAAATGAGTTCCGGAGGCAGATATTGAATGGCATTACTTGTCGCTATTGTAAACACTGGCTTTGTGCATTCTTGTAGCCATATCAGGAATGATCCAATAACTCTTGCTGTTACACCTGCATCTGAAAACGTACTGCTTTGCATACCAGCGAAACCTTTTTCTATCTCATCCACGAAAAGTATACATGGCGATATGTTCTCGATTATCTGTAAAACTCTTCTTATGTTATGCTCACTATCTCCTACTCTTGAACTGAATACCCTACTCGGATCAAATTGAATAAGAGGGAGTCCCCACTCATTGCCAAGAGCTTTACAGAGGAGTGAATTATGTGTTACTATATAATTGTCTGTCATATAAAGATTGTAGATATCATCGAGAGCAATACATTTGGCTTCTTTCTTACCAACATATTTTATGCGATCTATAATTCTGTGCAACCTACGATATTTGGTTCTTCCAACAATTCGAGTCTCTTTTCTCCGTAACGAGAAAGGATTAAAATTCACTTTAATCCAGCAGCGATATGCCCTTTTTCCTGGAACTGTTCTTCCGTGTTTGTTTTTATAGTGCGGTATTCTAGACGTTATAGTACATATACCTCCCAATGATTCAGCCAACAACTTAAAATCTTTGGCAAGTCTCGAGGATGAAGTACAGAAACAAGGATTCATGCCATTAGTTGAAATATCCCCATCTGTATCCATGAGTCCCTTTAATAACTTCATGCGATCTTCATGGCTACTATAAAGATAGGAATCTGGAATGAACTTATTTATTGAAGTTTTACCCCACACACCAAGTTCTTGTAGGACTTTCTTATAGTGATTGGGTTTAAGTGATCGTTTAACCCTACGAATTGAATGACCGTATTTACCATGTTTCTTAAGAATATAGTCACCATGACTATCCTTCTTAAAATATTCAGAAGCTTTTTCAAATATTTCCGTATCTGCTGAACAAAGATCAAGATGGCGATTATTTTTCTTATCCTTTTCATTACCAAAAGACCCATCTCCAATCAAAAGACCAAGTACATATGGATCTATAGGGAGATGTTTAGATTCAAAATCAACTCGAATAGCAGCATCAACATAAATGTTACCACAACCATCTTCGCCTTTTACTTTGTTAAGAAGAAACGAGGTTGGAACAATCCACTTATCTGCCTGATGCCGACGATTTCTAATAGTGACTTGCCAAAGATGATCTTTACAACATTCCGTTGAGCTTCCATCTTCAAAATAGACACGATAAATATCCACTTTTCCCTGCGGAAAAGTTTTAACTACTTTTGCCCGTTTACCGTTGGGAGTACAAATAACATCACCTTTTTGAATGTCTTTCATGGATTTTGGGCCGGTAGGTGTAAACACGGGCGCATCTAATGGCTGGGCTTTGCCACACCCCGGCAGTCCTACCATCAATAAGCCTTTGAGCAACGGCAGACCGAACTTCTGACCTTCAACGGTCCATCCACCGTAAGATTTCTTGACCCATTCCTTCAGGGTAGACATGCCGCCTATATCATCGAAACTGACATTCGTTTCTAGCAATGACAGAAGATCCGTTTTGGCAATAGCGTTCTTTTTGAAATCACGAATGAAGTTCAGGTTGATGTTCTTGTAGATCTGATAACTCTGCAGATAGGCCTGTTCAACTTCGAACTTGGTCAGACCCTTCAAATTGTTGACAACTTCATCAGTGGGCTTATCCTTGTCATCAAGGTTTAGCTTCTTCGTGATGTTATCAGACAAACCCTTCAATGTTTCATCGGTTGGCAAGTCAAAGAATACAACTTCACTGGAACGTTCAAGTTCAGCAGGAACCGAGACAACATGGGAAACGAACATCAGGTTGATTGTATAGGTCTCTTCAAGCTGATATCTCGAAACGATGTCCTTAATACGCCGGATGATCTGTTTATCATGGATAAAGGCATCCGCATTGAGAAACACGTATGTCTTGAACTTGTTGTTGTTTTTGGTGAAGACCTTATTCAGGATTTCTGTCAGTACTTCATTTGTGGTTTTTGCTCCGCCTGAGTCAACGTTAAACTTCTTAGACATGAGTTCTGATAACTCAACCACATTGGCCAAAGAAGTACTGTAGACTGCAAACTGAGATACACTGTAATTGTCCTGGATATGCTGCAGGACTTCAATGTCACTCTCAGCAACGACGAAGATCAGAGGCCGATTGGCACTCAGGCATTGGTCTAACGTGAGCATGTTTTACCCGCAGTAAATTTTATCTGTATGGTACTTCTTATACATTTCTCTTTCTTTGTCACTCAGCACGTGATCAATAATAAACTTGCTGAACGAGACGTTGACCCAATCGATCTTTACAGTCCCGTTCGGCAGTATACGTATTTCCTGAATCCGATTCGGATCAGTGCGTGATGGTGATGACAATTTCGCCATTTTCATTGACGGTCTGCTGGCACTGATTGCCTTCCCGAATGGCTCTGTCCTTGAAAAAATTCGCCATGTAAGTCTGTTGAATCCTGTTTACTTCAGCTTGGTACATATTATCATAGGAAACCTGACCAAGATGACAATTGATCACAATGTCACGGTATGACCTCTTGATAGAGAGAATATTCTCAGAGGCTTCCCGATAACTGATACCCATTTGTTCAAGGGTATCCTTCGCGATTCTCAAATCACGAATCTCTGACTGGGCAACAATCTGTCTGGACATTGGGTACCACTCCTTTTGGTTTTAGGTTAGTCCAAACCACCTCAAAATTCTTTTCAACCAAGATGGAGACTCTCCGCTGGAAATATTGCTGACGGGAACAGGGCCATCAGTTCGATTAGTATACACCTTTTCTGATTCTTCCGCTTGACTTTTGTTTTCCTCTATGACAGTTTGGACATCATAGGGGAATACAGCCGATAAATAGCGCTTCCAATCAAACCGCTTGCCTGGGTCCACTTTCCGACCTGGAGCAATCGCATCATGCCCCACGATATTTTTCTCATTGATCACGAACCGTCTCTTCAATTCGTTGGTCAGTTCTATGAGAGAATCATATTGGGCATCAGTGAAATCGATCCAGTTACCACCAAAAAGTTCGATGCCGATGCTGAATTCATTGCAGCTTCCCTGATAGTTTCGTCCATCCGGCATCGTGCTTACACCTGCATGCCAAGCAACATCAAGGTTATCAACCAGTTGATATACCTGCCCTGTCCGATCTATTGCATAATGGGCCGACACACGAATGAGCTTACCATTATCATCAATGGGCTTCGTCAACAGGTCTAACACTTTGTCTACATTAAAGGGGTCGTTCTTGTCTACGTTGATGGCACTGATGTAATGAATCACGATAGTGTCAGGAACATAGCCAACCAGGGATTCATGAGTCCCTGTTCTACGGCCCTTTCGATAATGTGTTGAAGGCCTGTAGATGATGTTCATTTTCTCTTCACGTTCTGATAGACTGGCTGATGTTCTTTCTCTTTGTCAGACTCAACTTTGCCTGCAGCTTTTGCGAGGTCTGACAGTTTGTAACATTGATCGCTCTTCTCCATGCCTTCAATACGAGATTTTCCGTCTCTGCCGATCACGATCTTTGTGTTGGGCAACATCTGTGGATCCCCTTTCTGAGGATTGGGTTTTTTATGGACACGTATCCAGTTTTTGGAACATCCTGGAATACAAGAACCTACCGTTACCTGGAACAATATTCCATTTGTCCATAAAGGCCTGCATGTCCTTCTGATGCCACTCACTGACGCTCTTCGACCCCTTACCTAATCGGTGCAGGACTTTTGATTCTGGCTCATACCACACCTGCCATCCACGATATCGAGACCAATAGCAATAGTCCGAGTCGGAATAGAGCAAGAACATGTTTTCATCGAGTAGTCCTATCTGGATAATCATTGCTCGTCGTAACATCACAGACGCGAAATTAACCCAGGTCTGTTTTTCAGGCAGTCGACAATGGCCCATCGACAAATTGCCACCTTTGTGAACTCCATTTGGAAAGGCCTGAACGGTTCCTCCGTGACGGATGACATCCTGATTTTCAGGATCCAACTGCATGGAACCAACGATGCCGATTTTATCGTCATATTCCATCCGTTTGATAAGGGCGTCCTGGGCCCCCTTCAACACCACGGCATCCTGGTTCAAAAGCCATATGTAAGAGCCTGAACCCTTCAAAATACCTTCGTTAACAGCCTTCGTGAAGCCACGGTTCTGTTCATTGTTATCGATAACGATCAGATTGTAATCCTGGCAATTCTCTTTGATCGAAGCAGTGCATCGGTCAAAATCTGCTTGGTCACCATAGAGAATAACTACGATGTCCGTGGTCATATTATATACTATGCGGCTGTAAAGGAAATCTAAAGTTGGACTAACCTGTTCAAAAATATGGACTTATATAATCGATTCTGAAATGTAAACTTCTGACGTAGTGCGGTCAAGACCAATAAGGGGATTAGTATGGTACAGACATTTCTCGTTTGAGCAGAAGACAGCAGTCTTGTTATCGTCTTCTTTCTTGTAGTCTGATATCTCTAGTTTAGATTTACATTTAGGACACTTTATGTTTACCATGATGTTTAGACCGTTTGTGCCTTTTCCAGTCGATTCCATATTCGCGTATGGCCTTCTCTATGTCTTCCTTCACCAACGACACAAACATATCGCTGACTCCATACAGTTCAGCTATCTCATGGCTGGTCAAACCTGAAGACATGAGCTGGTATATCTTGAGTGCAGAACAACCACCAATCTTGATACGTTTATTCTTCCGTCTCAGAAGTTGATACTTCTTATTGTATTCTCTGCGAGATAGATACCGCTCTTCGAAATCTTTCAGTTGACAGCTTAATCCATCTATAGAATCTGAGCATTCATTCCGTTCTATTATGCTTTGAAATTCACTGGCCACCTTATTGTATCGCAATGCAATTTCTATGTCATCATATGTATCCGGCAGCAGATCAACTTCTCGTGGGGGTTGATATCGCATGCTCTGAATCTTTGATTCATTTGTTCTGCGATATCCACGGACAATATTCCGTATGATGGCATAGAGATAGGTAGAGAACTTAGTACTATGACCGCCAAAGTTTGGCTTATAACTGTTGAAAACATCGGCCGCTATCATACGGACGTACACGTCCTGTACGATTTCGTTGATAGAATCTGTTGTAGGTTTTACGTTGTGTTTTAAACAGATGCTGGTGACAAGGTAACGGAGTTCCTTATCATTGCAGGAGACGAATTCCTTGATGCTTTTTGTGCTGACCATGCACCATCCCCCTGATGTTTTGTGTGTTGTTGCGGTGGTTTATGGAAAGAGAATTGCTTTTTCATGTTTCTTTAGACCTGTACAGCCGTTTTTTGTGGGGCAGTAAATACTGCCATGGGAGCGGTCTTAAGAATATATGTAGAGGGACCGGTCCTGTCAAGGGGGTACAATGAGTTTTTTATTCGTCGAGCCTTGAAGAGACAGGAATTCTCTCAGCATCCTTCACTTGATTGCTGAGTTTCATTACTCGGCGACCAAGAGCCAGGGTCAATCCAGCCAGGTCATCCTGTTTCTGACTTTGAATGACCAGTTTCCGTTTGAGCTCTTTGACTTCTCGCTCAAGCTGTTCGAGACGGTCATTGTCCATATCCGTCCCCCTTTCGGTCATATTCCATAATAACGAGCGAGGCTGAGAAACGCATCCACGTACACTTTATGATCGGAAACATTTAGTACGTGACCCTCCTTGTCCACAATTTTGAGTATTTTGATAGGACCTTTGTATCCAGCATCTTTGTTTTCTTCCAGAACAAAAGACACAATTGAGTTTAAAATTCGATTTGTACTTTTCCTCAAGTCCTTCAAAGTATACACAAATTCATGACCTTCTGTCAAGTCCATTTCATTTGGAACTGGTTTTTGAATTTGTTTTTGTTGTTCCTGAATTTTTGATACCTCAGTTTTTGCACTTTCATCTGAATGTACAAGTTCCATACTATCTTTAGTCTCAACGGGTGCTGTTGGAACTTGATCCTTTTTTTGAAATATAATCGTGTCAATATTTTTAACTTGTGGATTCTCCTCGAAAAAATTATGATCAACATTCCATGAATCACCATATTCAGCATCTACTGTTAACGGAATTGGCCACTGAAGAACTTTCTGGAGTATATCTTCCAGCTTCAATATATTGTTTATTTTTGGTATGTATTCGGCAATCTTATTTTCACGCATCTCAAAAACTATTTCATCGTGCACCGTTATGAGCATTCGTATATCATCTTGAAAATTGTTATTATGAATCCAGTTATATACCCTGACCATAGAAGTTTTCATAATATCGGCACACGATCCTTGTATCTCGGTATTGACTGCACATCTATCTCCATGTGCTTCCATGGCTTTATCACCGCTGTCATAAAACATGTGCAGTGGACGTATTCTTCCGAAAGCTGTTTTGACCATCTTCAATTTACGCGCACGAACTCTTTCAACATCTATCCACTTTTTCAGTTGTGGTAAGCCATCAAAGAATGCCATCAGAATTCTTCTTGCTTCTCGCTCTGATATTTTAGCCTTTGCCGCCAACGCATGAGGTCCACCACCATAAACAATCAAGAAATTCGTAGTCTTGGCTGTTTTACGTTCAGTCTTAGTTATTTCCTGTCTGTTAAAAATGACCTGACCAGTCTTGGTGTGTAAATCCCCGTCACCATTCTGAAATTCATCTATCCATTTCTGTTCATGAGAATAGTTGGTCGTTACCCGCAATTCTTCACCTGAATAATCCATGGCAACAATCTTATATCCCGGACGTGCAATGAAGGCACGACGTATGGGCATTTCTTTCAACAATTCTGGGACACCCTCTGAATCTTTTGTAGGCATGCTTTGAATGTTCACTCCGCAATACCCGTCTACTTCTATTCCGTCTCCTCCTGGAGATGAAAATCTTCCGGTATCTGTTCCCGTCTGATTGAAACTCAATTTAACACAGTTGTCTTTATCTCTGTTCTTGAGAAGATTCGTGATATAAGTACCCACTGCTTTTTCTAATCCACGGTATTCAATAATCTTGCTCACCACCGGATACTCATCAGCAATCTTTTCGAGCGTGCTGCCTTCCGTTATGTATTGATTACCAGCCGTCTTTTTCTTCTCTGGATAACGGTATCCAAGTTCGTCAAAAAGAACCCGGCCGAGTTCCTGTGGGCTATTCAACTTGAACTCTTTTCCGACGAGTGTGTAAATCTCTTTCTGTGTCTCACTCATCTTGGTCTCAACAGCGGCTTTTAACTTTTCAAGATAAGCAGCGTCTATCATGATAAGATTGTTTTCCATCTCAATAACAACATTGACAACTCGTTTCTCAAGATTGTAGATAGCCATCTGCTGTTTGATGATGTCCTGTTCAATGAAAAACTTGAACAGTTGTAGCGTGCAGACAGCATCCGCAGCCCCATAGAGATAAGCAATCTCTGGAGATATAAGGTCTAAACGTCCGTTCGGGCAGATTTCATCAAATTCGATCATTGTCTGTTTCAGAAATTTGTCACTGAGGTATTTCAATCCTATTTGTTTTTGTCCTGCATCGTAGAGACGAGCCAGGATAAGGGTATCTTCAAAACGATTGTACTGAGTGACATTAATGCCATGGATTCTTAAGAAATTGATGTCGAATTTTGCGTTGTGATATATCGTCACCGAGTTTGCACAAAGTCTTTGAATCTCGTCAAAAACTTCCTTTTCAGGAAGATTCAAATGATCAGCTTCCTGATGATTGATTGGTACATATATTCCATGATTCACATCACAGGATATACAGAAACCAACGATCTTATTGACGGGTTTGTATACGACCTTACCGTCCTGACTGATTTTCTTTACCCGTGAACTGATTCCAGTTGTCTCAAGGTCGAGCGCACAGAGCCCCGTTTGAATGGCTTTGTCTATGAATGACTTCAATTCTTCCATATTTCGGATAAGCTGGAGATTCTTATCCTTCATCCATGGAGCCTTATCGGATAACACTTTTACGTTGTCTTTTACGAACTCTGTGAATTCAATGTCTAGGATAGGCATAGATGATTCAACTTTCCTTCGATTTTATTAAGTGAATCAGAAATATTAGCTCCAGAGAAATTGTCGTATTGCACCATTTGCATCCCCATACAAAGAGCCCTGTACTTATCGAACTCTATCTTTCCTCGAAAAGATCTGATAGTCTTTTGCAGT
>Ga0172363_10001798_pt1 | contig 17258 bp, 10 predicted proteins | sample LakKivs2_kivu2a2_FD_114541 | JGI IMG/M metagenome (GOLD analysis project Ga0172363, IMG submission 114541) | Sediment microbial communities from Lake Kivu, Rwanda - Sediment s2_kivu2a2 | ecosystem: Environmental > Aquatic > Freshwater > Lake > Sediment | place: Rwanda: Western Province, Lake... | reverse complement strand
CGAGTATATCTGGAGCCCGATCAGGCTGGTTGAATCAGGAACACCCGGGAAGCCCTCCATCTGCACATACCTGAACCCATGGTAGGTAAACCTTGGCTGCCATGTTTCCGGACTCCCGCCTTTGAGGGTATAATAATCAGTGGCTTTGGCCAGGCGCAGGTTTTCCTGGGCTACCGTGCCATCGTCATGAAGCAACTCTGCAAAACGGAGAATGACCTGTGTGCCCGGATCACCGCTGACATGGAGCCTGGCAAAACCAACCATGTTTGTTCCCATGTCAAAGACGTAAATACCCGGCTTGACCTGGCTGACGCTGACGGGCATGATCTCATTCATCACGCGTATTGGCGGTCCGGGTTCAGCTGACTTGATAAGGTGGTCATACTCAGAAAAGGTCTTCACCGATTGCCAGGTACTGTCAACGAGGCCGGGTGATGCCCATCCGGGGATCTCCTGGCGGGCGTCGTAGACCTCACCATGATAAATGGTGTTTTCGATCAGCGGGGACAGGTGCGATTTCCAGCTTTCATCCGTTACGACGAGGTCGGTTGTCCCGTCAGCATAATCGATACGTATCTGGCAGAGGCCCATCACAGGCCCGTTGTTGTACCGCTCACAGCCCCTCCAGCCCAGTCCGGATGACCACCACATGTTGCCCAGGAACATACCTGCGGCATTCTCACCCCTGACAAGGTTTTCAGTAATATCATAAACCTGGTACTGTATCCGTTTGTTATAATCGGTCCATCCCGGGGTAAGCAGATCCTTGCCTATCCTGCTGCCATTGATGTACAGCTCATAGTTGCCCAGTCCGGTGACATAAGCTCTTGCACTCCTGATCTTCTTGTTGGCCATGAAGCTTTTCCTGATAAGGGTGGATCTCGGTGCCGGACCGGCATTTTTGATCCATCCATATTCACCCTTACCAAACGGGGCAATGATGCGTGGGGGTTCCCAGGATGAATCATTAAATCCCGGCTGATCCCATCCGGCAGCTATTTTCTGTGAGACCCTGGTGTTTTCATCAGAACAAATCCACTGTGTGGTACCGTCAGAGTAGATTATCTCCATGTAAAATATGACTGAAACCTCTTCAGATCTTTTGTTCTTCGTTATCAGCGAGATAAGATTGTTACCGGTTTTTAACTTTTCCTGGATGGGTATGGTGCTTATGCTACCCTGGAAATCGAGATCGATAGCCTTTTCGCCGTTAAAACTGAAACGGGCGCGTTGGGTACCCAGTATGTTCAGAAATGCCCTTCTGGGAGTTTTTCCTTCAGGTATGACAAAGGTTTTCCTGAAGAAGATATCTTTCCCTGCAGCAACAGGAAGCGGTGCTGAAATCCATGACCCGTAATTGGCAAGGGCTTTATCCTCAACTATAAGATCCATCCCTATCCATTTTGCTTTCCATTCACCGGGATTTAGCAGGCCGGTTTCCCACCATGCAACCTCGCTCCATGATGAAGGCAGATCATCGCGGTCCCAGGTACGGACTTTCCAGAAATACCTGGTGCCAGACTGGAGGGCTGCACCCATATAGTCGACCCAGACCGAACGGTCGGAAGCAATTTTTTCAGAGTTCCAGATATCACCTATATCTTTTTTCAGCAGGACAGGGTCTGAAGCAACAAGAACCTGGTAGGCTGTCTGGACAGCTCCCCTGGATGTGTCATTGAACAGCCAGCTGAGCCTGGGCTTCACAACATCGAGCCCGAGGGGATTTTCCTTGTACTCACATTTCAGTTTATACGGTTGTTTTAGCGGATGGCCCTGGTTGCATGAAAAAAGCAGGCACACCAGGATGATGCTGGTCAGCAGGATGTTGGTTTTCATGTTGGGGAAAGTATTTGAAAGATTAATCAATTTTCTTATTGTCTAAAAATAGCTAAAATATCGATTCAGAGATTGAACCAGTAACTCAGCTTTAACAGGAACACATCGGTAGGGTATATATCAATAAGCTGGCTGATATTTTCTGATAAGGCAGGATTATATGCCTCATCATAACCGGTACGGGAATGTTGCCATACCAGGTAAAGAACAGACCCGGGCCTGTATTCCCATCGTGCCACCAGGTTGGAACGGAATTCCCTGAAGCTGAAATCAGGATTTGTGAAGGAATAGTCGGTTGTTCCGTCAGCAGTCTCGTCAATAAGGTAAGTGTTATCGACCGGATTGAAAAGTATCCCGGATCCCGAGAATACATAAAATCTGTCCTCATAAACATCAGCGCGCGGATTGGTGATCAGTTTAAATTCAGTGTATTTACCTGAGGAAAAATAAGGGCTGCCGTAATACTGGATGGTCAGGTTGGGGGTGATACCATAAGCTGCCCTGATGGTCAGGCTGAGGGTTTTTCTGTCAAGATATGCAAAGATATACCGGGGATCATTGAAAAGGCTTGTTTGTTCCACATATTGAAGATTCTCTTTCTCAGTTGAATAGCTCAGGTTTGTGGACAATTCAATATTATTTCCAAGCCTGAAAGTGAACATAGGGCTATAATAAGATGATCTTGTGATGCCTTCGTCAGACCGTTCTGCTTCCATGAAGAAGCTGAAGTAGATTTTTTTACTCATATCTGTTGACAGGTGCATATGGGACGACCATTTTCCTTCTTCCATCAGTGCCGGTCCGCCACGGAGGATTCGTGTACCAAGTCCGGGGAATTCACGCGAGATCCCAAGGCCACTGTGCCACTTATTGGTAAACAATGCATTGATATGGGTTTCTGCCTCAGAGGAAAGGTAATAACCGCCGGTGTTCCAGAAGTTGGACTGTTCGAGAGAGACAGAAAATGTCCTGAAGATGCTGAAAGGTTCATATATGAGGTAGGCAAGGGATGCTGTCTGGTAGAGCATATCCGTGTAACTCATGAACCCTATGTCATTCAGGTCAAATCCCGGGCTAAGGTGATTCAGATCCAGCTCATATTTCCAGTGCCCGGTACCCGATTTGCCGATCCGGAACTCGGTGCCTGTTCCTGAAAGTGAGGTTCTGGAGCTGTCAATACCCAGGTGAACGAAGTCGGGCCGTTGCATGTATCTTGCAGGAGCCTCCTGCAGGGTGAGCATAGCCCTGGGATCACCGGTTATATAACTGAAGAGCGACTTGAGGGAGACGAAATATGTCTTGTCGTGCCACTGATGCAGGAGATCCAGTCCACCGGTATATGCTGCCTTATTAAGGAACAGCAGGTTCTCATCCTTAATGTCACGGTTAGTGGCAGTGAACATGCCTCCCACTATGGTATTCGCCTGGTTATAATCTTTCTGGATACGGGAAACGAAATAGCTGGTTAACGGTTCAGCAGTTTCAGTGGTAACCGGTCCTTCCTCTTTGGCTCGCCTGACAGTCTCCCTTGAGGTAAGGCTATGCATGATACCCAGTGACAGGCCATTTTTATTTTTCCCGGAAAGTTTAACTGCCGAGATGATGTTTGTATTTTCAACTGCCTCGGTATACTCATTTTCTTCCAGCTCCGGAACGTAGGCTGGGGGAGCACCTATACGGCGTGAATAGAACAGGTCATTATCATGACCCATGCTGAAATCGAAAATATTCTTCCCTTCGAGGAAAAACGGTCTTTTCTCTTCGAAGAAAACCTCAAAGGCTGTCAGGTTAAGAACGGAAGGATCGGCTTCCACCTGCCCGAAATCGGGATTAATGGTAAAGTCCAGGGTAAAATCGCTCGTGATGCCTACCTTCCCGTCGATACCTGCTGAAGCAATGGCTTTCCTCGGGGCGGAAAAAGGATTTCCGGCTTCTGGCTCTGATCTTTTCATCCCGCCCACCACATAAGGCATCAATTCAAACCTTCCTGTTTTTTTAAGGTTTTTCAGACCGGTAAGGGTACCGAATTCACTGAGCGTTGCCGGTGTATCCCTGGGGATCAGCTCCCACTGGTCTTCTTCCATGTTCCGGTTGATCCATCGCCAGGCATGTAATCCCCATACCTGCTCTTCCTTGTTACCATAACGAAGCTGGCTGAAAGGTATCTTCATCTCCACTGTCCATGCCGAATCTTCCAGGGCAGTTTTCCCCTCCCATACCGCATTCCAGCTCATGTCCCACCCGCTGTTCGACAGGATCAGATCTGTCTTGCCTCCGGAAGGGCTCATGTCAAACTCAAAACCTGTCCTGTGATCATAATAGCTGTCAAAGCAGAGGCCTGCCATGTCACTGGTCAGGTCATCACGCCTGGCAGGACGGAAGTCAATCTTATCAGGTTGGTTATCATAAGCACGGATAGCGGCATAGATATATTGATCATCATAAAGTATCTTGAAACTGGTATTTTGTGAGGGGGCGGCGCCTTCACTGGGCATCTGCTGTCTGTAGTTCTCTGACCATGTCCCTTCACTGAGCCAGCACTCATCATCGAGCCTGCCGTCGATCCTTGGCGCGTTGTTAATGCGTGTTGCTATATAGTTAGGCTTTTCTTTTCTGTTACCAGACAACCTGGTGGAATCATCACGGGCAGGGATTGAAGAATCAGGGTGGGCTGACACAGCATCGAGGGAAAGTATGAATGGAAGAAGAATGATGAAAATCCTGGTCATGATAAATGCTGTATTTTACGCCGCTTTATGATTTAAATGTGCAAAGTTAGAAGAAATCCGGTTCAAAAAAACGTGAGTCGTGAGTAAGAAGAAAGCAGACGGAAGTCGGAAGACAGGAGTCGGAAGTCAGAAGAAGGGGATTAGGCTGAAGGCTGTTAGGCAGAAGGAAGAATTTCCTGGATCTTTGAACTATTCACCCTGTGGAATTCCCGCCGGAGGCGGGACTGCAAAGCAGTATTCCACAGGGTAAACTTGGAACTTCTTTCCCCTCCCAGAACCAGGAACCAGGAAATGGGAACTTCTTCCTTCCTACTCACTTCCTTAGTTTTCCGATATACGATTTTTTCGTATGTTTATTATTAAATTTTTTAAAAGAGTAGAAAAGATGAAAACATTAAATTATTGTCTGTTGTTGTCCTGCCTGCTGGTGCTGTTTACTTCCTGCAGGAAGGCTGTGGAGCCGGTTCAGCCGGCTTTTGATCCTGAAATAGAAAAGGCGATGGTCGCAGAAACGATCGAAAACTCGATCTGCTGGGCGATGACCAAGGATACCGTCAAGCTCTATGGTTCATTGGTCCCTGACAGTACTCTGTATATCGTCAATCCCGACACCACACGGGTAAGAGGAATTGATGAAATACGTTACATTGCTGAACATGTTTGGCTGGATGAACGGTTCAAAGCCACTGCCTGTAATATCAGGGATTTGCAGATAGGATTAAGCAGGAGTGGCGATGTAGCCTGGTTCTATTGCATGCTTGATGATATGGGTGAGTGGGATGGCAGGCCGGCAGGATGGGAAAACACCCGCTGGACAGGTGTGCTTGAAAAGCGCGACGACAAATGGCTCATCCTCCAGATGCACTTCTCCTTTGCAGTGGAGAATTAAGCAGGTAAATGCTGGTTTATTAATACCGGTACAAAGAAAATCATCTTGCTGGATATCAATAGTATATTTATTTAGTAAATCTACATTTTTTCGCAAAGCAGTATCATTTCGAATTATCCTTTTCATAACTAATCATTGATTGGTTTTATTTTTCTCCGCAGGATACTTAACTGTTAGTAACTAATTCGCGAACGAGGAATTATTTCATACATTCATTGCATATATTTGTTATAAATAGGGATTAACATGAAAGAAGATGTAAAAGTGCCATTATTCGATTACTTAGCCCCTGGTATACAGTATCAGATAAAGAACGGTAACTGTTTGGATCACTTGAAGGAGGTTGATGATAAGAAATTTGATCTTATTTTGACATCACCTCCTTATAATCTGGGTAAATCTTATGAAACAAAAACAAGTATAGAAAAATATCTTGAAACACAAGAAGATATAATAGACGAACTTATCAGGACTTTGTCAGACAAAGGAAATCTGTGCTGGCAAGTGGGTAATTATGTTGACAAGGGTGAGGTTTATCCGCTCGATATCTTTTACTATCAGATTTTTAAAAAACATGGTTTAAAACTCCGGAACAGGATAATATGGTATTTTGGCCACGGATTACATGCCAGTAATCGGTTTAGTGGGCGTTACGAGACCATATTGTGGTTTAGTAAATCCAATGATTATATTTTTAATCTTGATAATGTTCGTGTTCCAGCAAAGTATCCCGGTAAAAAACATTTCAAAGGGCCAAATAAAGGACAGTATTCAGGAAATCCACTAGGTAAAAACCCAAGTGATATATGGAGCATACTGGAACAGGATTGGGATAAATGTATGTGGAATATACCTAATGTTAAATCAAATCATCCTGAAAAAACTATGCATCCATGCCAGTTCCCGGTTGAATTGGTTGAGCGTTGTGTTCTTGCCTTAACCAATGAAAAAAGCTGGGTATTAGATCCTTTTTCAGGTGTTGGTTCAACTATAATTGGTGCAATTAAGAATAACAGGAACGCAATTGGTATTGAAAAGGAATTAGAATACTGTAAAATTGCAGAGCAAAGAATTCATGAATTGGTAGAAGGAAGATTAAAAATAAGACCAATTAATAAGCCAATTCACAAACCTTCAGCTAATGATAAAATTTCTCATACTCCGGATGAGTGGTTGCAGCTTGATTTTGCAGGGAACAGAAATAATGAATTAAGTGAAAAACAATGAAAATCGCTCAGAGATATTCGCATTTGAATGGTGAAGAATATCTTATTGTTCATCATAGGAAATTATACAAAGAAATTGTCAAGGTCATCGAAAACATAAATGCTGCTGATTATAGAACAAAAGAAAGCAAAGAGAAAACAATGCCAGGGGAAATGTTATATAGCCCAATTGATTTAAACAAATCATTCAATATAAAGTTCAATGAACTTGGCTGGCATGAGACCCGATATCAATATTTTATAACTACAGATCAAAAAATACTACCCGAGTTAATTACTTTACCTTATGAGAAACAGAAGGAATTTTTAATTTCAAAAGGTATTTCAGAACCTATATCTTCTTATAAACAAACCGACTTCGTTAAAGACCAGATTGCAGTTGAAGTTCAATTTGGTAAATATGCTTTTGTTGCATTCGACCTGTTCGTTAAGCATTTGCTTTTTTATTCAGGAGGTATAATTAACCTCGGAATAGAAGTTTTACCAACAAAAAAGATGCAGTCGCATATGAGTAGTGGAGTTGCTTACTATGAAGGGGAAGTGTATAATATCCTTAGACATTGTCGGAACAATCCACCTGTTCCCCTTTTAATTATAGGCATTGAACCATAAAACCTCCTTCAGTTTTCATGTCGATGCTATGTATGAAATGTAAAACCAATGAGATATGTATTCAGACATATTGCAGGATTTGCATTTGGGATCACGATCTTTATCTTTTTAATACCGTATGGACTTTATTTATTATCAAAGATCGATCACCTGGTTTTTGAGACCGGTATCTCTGTCAGCATGACTGTCCGCCTTATTCTTGCCATACCTTTTTTCATCACAGGAATGGTATTCGTTGTCTGGTCGAATATTTTCCTGGTGAGTATTGGCAAGGGCGGACCGGCAGAAGCATTTAACGTTTCCATAAGTCCCAGAACAAAAAAGCTGGTGGTCAGCGGGCCCTATCATTACAGCAGGAACCCTATGGTTTTCGGAGCACTATTGTGCTATGTCGCTGTAAGCATCTTTCTGAATTCAATTCTTTGTCTAATCATTATACTGGTCCTTATCCCCCTGGCTGTTGTTTTTCTGAAGTTTTCTGAAGAAAAGAGGTTGATCAGGGATTTCGGGGATGAGTATATCGAATACAGGAAAAAGGTATCAATGATCTTTCCATTCAGATTTTAATTGTTGTTTCTTTTCTCACTTATTTATTCAATTATTCTGTCTGAATTCTGATTTTTTATCTATCCTTCGACACGCTAACACGCAACACGCAACACGCAACACGCAACACCCAAACACGATAACATTTCTTCCTATTCACTACTCATTATTCATGACCCACTTTCTTTTTCTTCCGATTCACGACTCACAAATATTTGTTCCGGGTTCCGGATTCAGGATTCCGGGTACCCCTAATAGTCTAAAAGCCTTCAGTCTAAAAGCCTGATTTTTACTCATTACTCATTACTCACTTTCTTATCTTTCGATTCACGATTCACGACTCACGATTCCTCGAACCTCGAACTTTTCACCCTGTGGAATTCCCGCCGGAGGCGGGACTGCAAAGCAGTATTCCACAGGGTAAACTTTGAACTTCGAACTTGGAACTTATTACCCCACCTTCACCCTTCCTGTCAGCCTGATATCCTCCGACGAGCTCCCCACCATGATGGTGAACCTCCCCGGCTCCACGACACGTTGCATATTGAGATCATAAAACTGAAGGAGATCAGGAGTGATGGTAAAGCTGACCTCCCGGGATTCGCCCGGTTTGAGCAGGACCTTACTGAAACCTTTCAGTTCCTTCACAGGGCGGGTGACAGAGCTTACCTCATCCCAGATATACAGCTGAACGACCTCCTGTCCGGGTCTGTCACCTGTATTGGTCAGGGTAAAACTGACCTGGAAGGATTCACCGGTACCCGGTTCAGTGGCAGGTATTTTCAGATCGGTATAGCTGAACTCCGTATAGCTCAGCCCGTGGCCGAAAGGATAGAGGTATTTAGAATTTCTGAACAGGTAGTTGCGGTGCATGGAAGGTTTCTTATTATAATAGACCGGCAGCTGGCCAACCGTTTGGGGAAAGGTAACAGGCAACTTCCCTGAAGGGTTGACCTCCCCGAACAGTACTCTTGCTGCCGCGTGTCCGCCCTGCTCACCCATATACCATCCTTCCAGGATAGCATTAGTAGCTTCCTGTAAATAATTGATGGTCAGTGGCCTGCCGTTGATCAGCAACACGATAACCGGTTTGCCTGTTGCGATGATACCTTCAGCCAGCTCGTTTTGCAGCCCTATAAGATTCAGGTCATCGCGGTCTCCAAGGTGATCTTCTGACCAGGCTTCACGGCAGGTGGATTCGTTGCCCCCAAGCACCAGTAGCACCGCATCAGCCTGTCTGGCTGACCGCACTGCCTGGCTGATGAGCTTCCTGTCTTTAGAGGGATCGTTCAGGATGGGATTCTCATTGTTCCAGAAGCTGGCTTCATTGACGGTTATCTTGCAGCCCTCGGCATAAAGCACTTCGAATTTGCCGGCTGCATAAGCCTTTATCCCTTCAAGCACGCTGACACCATAGCGGGGCTCACTGGTATATCCTCCGAAATGAGGCTCTGCGGCATTTGGACCAATGACTGCCAGCTTTCTTATTTTGCCCGGATCCAGGGGGAGGGTATGGTGATCGTTTTTCAGCAGGATGATGGATTCCTCCGCAGCTTTTTGTGCCAGCTCTTTCCTGCTGTCATCTGCCATTACTTTTTTCAGTTTTTCAATATCAGCGTACGGGTTCTCAAACAGGCCAAGCTCGAACTTGGCCCTGAGGATATTGCCGGCTGCCCTGTCAAGCAGCGATTCAGATACCTGGCCGTTCTTTACGAGTTCAGGAAGAGCAGGAAAGCATCCTTCCTGTTTGATCAGTTCCACATCAATACCTGCCTCCAGCGATTTTTTACCGGCATCAGCAGCATTATCAGTGATGTGATGGACGGTGATCAACTCTTCTACCGCTCCCAGATCGGCAATAAGAAAACCGTCAAAAGCCCACTCATTACGTAGCACCTGTTTCAGAAGCCACGCATTGACAGGGCAGGGGATACCATCGATCTCATGATAGGTGGCCATGACTGACCGTACATCTGCCTCTTTCACTGCCACCTCGAAGGTATACAGGAAATTTTCGCGCATGATCCGTTCTGAAAAGTTTGCGGGGGCAGTATTTGTGCCGCCTTCCGGCTGGGAGTGGGCAGCGTAATGCTTGGCAGTGGCCACCACATGATCAGCTGAGATCGGACCGAGATCCCCCTGGAATCCCAGGATGGCAGCCCTGCCCATATGTGCCGTAAGGAACGGATCCTCCCCGAATGTTTCCTCTATACGTCCCCAGCGAGGCTCACGGCCGAGGTCCATAAGTGGTGAAAAGAGATCGTTAATACCCCGTGCCCGCGATTCCAGTGCTGTCTGTTCATAAACCTTCCTGGCCAGCGCTGTATCCCAGCTGCTGGCGAGAGCTATCGCCTGGGGGAAGACAGTGGTACCCCTGGCCATCAGACCATGCAATCCTTCGCCGTAAACGAAGGCAGGGATTCCAAGGCGCGTACTGTCAAGAAGATATTTCTGGAAACTGTTTATGGCTGCAGCAAATTGTTCCGGCGCCAGGACATTCCCAGAGAGTCCGGCAATACCAAGTCCAAGGGGAATATGTATTTTTGCTGAGTCAGGAAGGATGGTGCCGTCAGGTCCAAAAACCACGTTAACATCCCGGTACTGCATCTGGGCGACCTTTTCCTCGACTGTCATCTCTGCCAGCAACAACTTTACACGCTTGTCAATAGGCAATGATGGGTCCTTCCAGGTCAATTTCTTCTGGCAGGAAATGACTAAAATACTTATAGCAAACAGGAACATTATCTTTTTCATAATAGTGGATTTTGTTACGTAGAATCCCAAAAATTACAAAAATTTCTTCTGAACCCGGAACTTATATAACCCCTATTCCCAAATCCCTTTCTTTCGACTCACGACTCACGACTCACGACTCACGATTCGCGTTTCTTGGAACCTGGAACTTGGAATCAGGAACTTTTTTCCCCTATTTGCTTTCCTTGATTTCTTTAAGTATCTTATGTGTCAAATATTTAAACCCCCTTTTTAATCATGGCACAGATCAACGAAGAACTAATCCGGCAGGTCTTCCAGGAAATGACGAAACACCGTCCATCACTTGCGAAGTATCTTATAGTGGAGGAAGAAGAAGAAATTGTAGACTACCGGGTATTGGGAGACCAGATCATTAAAAATTACCCTTGGCCCGTAGGAGTTGAGCTGAGAAGGCTTTTTTCTGCATCCATGCGGGAGCTTGACAGGATGCGTCTCGATCAGATATTTAAAACCATAGAACGTACCATGCAGTTCATGTCTTTTGTCATGCTGTCACAGCTATGGCAGGATGCAATACGTAAAAAAGCAACCATTCCTGAAGGCATAAGCAGCGAGTTTGAAAACAGGATCACCATCCTGAGCATGGGTAACTTTGCCTGGCTGATCAGGGCAGTAGGGAATCTTTACCAGGACCTTAAGCTGGAGTGGTTTATGCCTGAGATAAGCGAAAATTTTGATAAGAAGTTCTATGCTGCACTGGATTTCTGGGTGCCTGAGCGTAATGAGATAGGCCATTACCAGATAAACCTCACCCAGGAAGAAATCGAAAAACGCTGCGTCGAGTACGAGGAAAAGCTGATGTTTATACTGTTAAAAATAGCATTTCTTGCAAAATACAGCCTGGTGTCTGTACGCGAAATTAAAGTGGAGAAACCTAAAAACAGGGATGCGAAATTCCATCATGTGGTTGACCTCCTGAACAGCACTGACTCAGACTTCGCAGCAAAGGAGATAGATGAGCAAAAATATTCTGAAAGCCATTCCGTGCTGCTGATGAGATCGGTCAAATCTATTGATGAATACCTGAACCTCTCCCCGCTGATCATCGACACACATGGAGAGGTGCTCGATACAAAAGAGAAATTCGGGATCAAGAAAGATATTTTTATGTACACTAAATTCAGGAGTGACCAGCTTATGTATGTAGGCACGGAAGTGACAGAAAAATGTGATTTGCGGGCCTTGAGCAACTATGCACAGCTGGTAGAGGAATTTAAGGAACTACTTACCACTATTACACCCTCTAAAATCCCCGTCGCATGAAACGTGAGTCGGGAGAAGAAAGTGAGTAGTGAGTAAAAATCAGGCTTTTAGGCTGAAGGCTTTTAGACTATTAGGGGTACCCGGAATCCTGAATCCGGAACCCGGAACAAATATTCGTGAGTCGTGAATCGGAAGAAGAAAGTGAGTAATGAGTAATGAGTAGAAAGAAATGTTTACGTGTTGACGTGTTGAAGAAGGAAATCAAAAATTCCCTTTTTCGCTTCAACGCATTAACAGATAAACGCTTTAACCCGCAACACGTAAACCCGCCAATACGTAACAATTTTAAACTTTGAACCGAAACCACATGTCTTCTCCATTCAAATTCCTCGACGATAAAAATGTTTTATCTTAATTAGAAATTATTAAATTTGCAATTTGCGAATCGCAAATAACTGATTATATTTATGAAAAAACATAATGGGATGCGGCCTCAGGATGTGGCAGTGTTGTTGAAAATCCTGTCCATGAAAGACAAAAACTGGCGCAATATTAATATTGCCAATGAATTGAAAATAAGTCCATCAGAAGTTTCTGAAGCATTAAACAGGTGCAAAATCGCCCGGTTGATCGATAGCAAAAAGAAACAGGTAAATGTTAATTCATTAAGGGAATTTCTGATATTTGGTTTGAAATATGTATTTCCGGTTGAGCCGGGAGGGTTAGTCAGAGGAGTACCCACCGCACATTCCGCATTACCGGTCAGTGATCGTATTTCACAGGGGCGAGATAAATATGTATGGCCTTATGCGAAAGGAAATATGAGAGGTCAGGCTATTGAACCTTTATATAAAACTTTACCTGCAGTGGTTCAAAAATACAACTATTTTTATGAACTGCTTGCAATTGCGGACACACTTAGAGTGGGCCGGGCAAGAGAGATTAAGATCGCTATAGAAGAATTGGAAAAAAGAATTTATTTATGAGTAGCCCATTCAAATTCCTCGACGCCTATACCCGTGAAGACCGGGCGATATTCTTTGGCCGCGACAGGGAGATCGAAGAGATGTACCAGAAAGTGTTCAGCAGCAAGATACTCCTGGTCTATGGCATATCGGGTACCGGCAAAACCTCACTGATCAACTGCGGACTGGCCAATAAGTTCGAGGACAGCGACTGGCTGCCTGTTCATGTGAGAAGGGGAGGGGATATTATGGAAAGCCTCTGGAAAGAACTCGGAAAGCTGGCAATAACATCAGTTAAAGAGGATAAGGGTGTAAGGGGAGAAGGGAATAAGGGGGGAAACCTATTAACTAATCTTCCGACTCACGACTCACCCGCCCCCGGGCACCCGGGGTCGGGCAAGCAACTCACGACTCACGAAAATCAAGTGACGACGAGAGGAAAAGGGGAGAAGAAATTATTCATAAAAGCCATTCAGTCCCTGTATCTGGATCATTTTAAACCCATCTACCTGATCTTTGACCAGTTCGAGGAACTGTTCATTTTCGGCAACCGCAAAGAACGGGATGAGTTTATCAGGATAGTCAAAGAAATTACGGATGCAGATATTCAATGTCGGTTCATTTTTTCCATCCGCGAGGAATACCTGGCGGGAGTGACAGAGTTTGAAACCGTTATCCCCGATTTTCTATCCAACCGCATGCGTATCGAAAAAATGTCCCGCCAGCATGCCATCGAAGCCATAGAAGGACCTTGCAGGGTACACAGTGTAAGCGTGGAAAAAGGCTTCCCCGAAGCCCTGCTCGATAAACTCGATCCCCTGGGGAAAGAAGTCGAACTGACTTATCTCCAGGTTTTCCTTGATAAACTATACCACCTGCTCCCCGGTACAGACACAGGTGTCATCTCACCGGATTTCACACCCACCACTCATACCCTTCCTTCTGACTCACCCGCCCCCGGGCACCCGGGGTCGGGCAGGCAACTCACGACTCACTACTCACTTTCCCTTTCCCTGCTCCAGCAGGCTGGTGATGTAAAAGATCTTCTCGGTAGCTTCCTTGAAGGCCAGATCAATGCACTCGATGAGCCCGAAACAGGACTAACAATACTTAAAGCATTTGTTTCTGTACAGGGCACAAAACGTCAGGTAACTGAAGAGGAAGTGGTTGAATTTTCCAAAACATTAGGCAACCCCGTCGCTCATGAGAAACTTACTGAACTGATCCAGCGGTTTGTTAACCTGAGAATACTCCGCGACAAAGATGAGAGTAACCGCTATGAGCTGCGCCACGACAGCCTGGCAGCAAAGATCTATGAAAAGATCACCCTGGTGGAAAAAGAGCTGCTTGAGGTCAGGCAGTTCATCGAAAATGCTCTGCAAACCTATGAGAAAAGGGGAATACTCCTGTCAGACAAAGACCTGAAATACCTGCAGGTATATGAAGACCGGCTGTTCCTGGAAGGTAAACTGGAAGAATTTGTTGAACAAAGCAAAAAAGCCATCTATGCAAAAAGAAGGCAGTTCAACAACATCCTCAGGATCTCCCTGGCAGGATTTATATTGCTTGTCGCAGGCATGGGTTATTATTATTATCGCAAGACATCGGAAACGAAAAATATTGAACAGGCAATCATGTCATTGCTCCAGGCTAAGATCACACCTGCTCTGGCTTACCATGCGGGCCTGAAAGCATACCGGATGGATTCGACCTCTTCTGTTGCACAGTTTGCCATACTCAATGCCTTTTATGAGATGCTGTATAAAGACCAGTATTATGATTCTGTCAAAAAAGTATTTTATGATCCCGGTAAACTCATATTTGATTTTACACCCTGCGAGGCAGAAATTATTTCAGCCCAATTCTCTGAGGACGGGAGATTGATTTACGGATGGCTGGAGAATAACAAAATCAAAATTTGGGATATAAAGGGGAAAGAACTCCTTTCCACTGAAAAGAACGGGTCAATGATCATTGCCTTAACTATGTCCGGGAATAATAAATTCCTGGCAGCGACATACCAGGACAGCACCGGAACAGTCTGGGACACCGGGGGAGAAAAATTGTTCAGTTTTCCTGTGGTGACAAATCCTGTTTGGAATAGCAATGTAGTTGATTTCTCACCAGATAACCGGTTCCTTGCTGGATCAGGGCCGGGGAATGATATTGTTATCTACGATCTCCAGGGGAAGGAGTACCAGCGGTTGTCAGGGCACAGCAGCAGGATAAACTATATAAGCTTCTCCCCTGACAGCAGGTTTATTTCCAGTGCCTCGGATGACAGCTCCATCATCCTCTGGAATTATAACCGGCACACTGAACTCTTCGGGCCATACGGCACAACTGTCCGGCACAAAGCTGCTGCCAGATCCTGCAATTTTTCAAAGAACAGCAAGTATCTGCTCACAGCTTCCGACGACAGTACCTTTTATATCTGGAATCTTAACGGGGACTGGGTTTATGGTTATAATCTTGACAAAGGAGATTGGGTGAAGATTGTCCAGGATAAGATATGTGAAGCAGTATTTTCAGAGGATGAAGAACTGGTCATGATCACTGTTTATAAGCCTGCAAGCAGGGATACTTTGCATGATAATCAATGTAAAGATGATGAAAAATTTGCCTATATGCAAACATTAATGACAACCGGTGAATATTATATTATACATCTATTAAACGGTTTTGTGCACAGGTTTGCCAGAGAAGAGTACAATGAGGTTTTACAAATCCGTGAAGTCAGAAACCTTAACTATAACAACAGGAATAAAACAATTGCCTATGATACAGAAAAAGGAAGGAAAACCATTTTAACATCAGAGGACCTTTTACCCCTCAGAGCTTTTAAGGGCAACAGACCTCTCTTTTCAGCAGATGGGAATTACTTGCTGTGTGCCAGCAATAATGAATTATGCTTATATCCGGCAAGTGTCGAGGAAATTATCAGGCTGGTTGATGAAGTAAAAATATTCGGTAAACTGAATTACGATCCAGGAGACTGGGTAAATATCTTCTAGTAATACCCCATCGGATGGCCTTAAAGCCATCCGATGGGGTATTACTTATTCCAGACCGTTCCTGTTCTCCACAGGGTAATCTTCCATCTTAAAAGCGGCATCCTGTGAATTATCCTTAAAGAAGAAAAAAGGTTTAAACTGATCATAAGGCGGGATAAGCACAGTAGTTGCCACTATATAAATAACGAATAACCAGGGCACCAGTAATCCCCGTATCAGTGTTCTTTTCTGTTGTTTTTTCCATTCAATAAAGTTTGAGCCTGGCAGCGTAAGGAGCACTATAAGAGTGGAAATGATGAATATGGGTACCACAACCATATTCAGGAAACCGGCACCCGGCCAGTGCTGGATCTTCCAGGCGAAGGAAATGTAGGTCATAGCCAGGATGAGTCCACAGGAAAAAATAACCATCGAAAGGTACCGGTTTTCTTTAATCCTCAGGGCGCGTATTGCAATGATCAGTGTGAACACTGAACTTGTCAGGATGGATAGCATCACTATCAATCCTGATAACGGCAGGTGAAAATGCTTAAACAGCAAACCAATGATAAGCAGGAAGGTCATAACAATCAGGTTCAGATCATTCCTGAGGAAGTAAATCACCAGGTTAACCAGAACCATGTAAACATAAAAAACAAGAGTGATAATATTCAGAAATTCAGAGGGTGAAAAGCTGTGTGCTATAAAATAAAGTATCAGGAATCCGGGCATGCCCCAGAGGAACACCTTTCTGAGCAGCCTGTTTTTGTAGGAAGACATCAGTATGGCGGTCAGTATCCATGCGGGTACCATCAGGAGATGTGCGGTAATGAGCAATACATCACTGCCAGACTGAAGTGCAGCAACAGTAATAGTAATATAAACTGTTATTAAAGAAATTATAATTATGCCGAGTACTTTCTGAAAAGGTTTCATAACCAAAAGTTTCCTAATTTTAACCGTGAATCAGGATAAAGATAAATAATTTCCCGAAATGGAAGGTTGATCTCATATTTAACTAAAACTCCTGCAGCTGGAAGGACAGGCAAATATAAGGGAAACAAAAGATGATTAAAACAGATAATAATACTGAAGAAATTTTTAAGGCATCCGGCGATTCGTGCCTCGTAATAGATAACCTGAACAAAAAGGCATGGGAGCTGCGCTATACCGATGTGGCTGCTTCCATTGAACACAGCCGCAAGGCCCTTGAGCTGGCAGGCAGGAAGAGGTACGTATCAGGACAGGCCTATTCCCGGCTGCACCTCGCCATCGGCCATTTCCTGAGGTCGGAAAATAAGGAGGCACTGGAGCTGCTGCTGCAGGCAAGAAAATTTTTTGATACTCACCAGGATGAAAAAGGATACCCGGTGACACTGACCTTCATTGGGAATATCTATGAGAGCTTCGGCGATTATGAGTCTGCCCTGAAATTCTGCCAGGATGCCCTTAAAAAAGTCCGGGAAACAGGGTATAAAGAAGGG
>Ga0172363_10001794_pt1 | contig 17291 bp, 13 predicted proteins | sample LakKivs2_kivu2a2_FD_114541 | JGI IMG/M metagenome (GOLD analysis project Ga0172363, IMG submission 114541) | Sediment microbial communities from Lake Kivu, Rwanda - Sediment s2_kivu2a2 | ecosystem: Environmental > Aquatic > Freshwater > Lake > Sediment | place: Rwanda: Western Province, Lake... | reverse complement strand
TAAAAAAGAAAATTGGATTTTAAGGGGCGACCCTACGGATCAAGCCCTGCTTTTGTGGGCGCAAAATAATGGATATAAAAAACCAGAGTTTGATGAAGATTTTCCTGTTTTAGATGAGGAACCCTTTGATAGGGTTAAAAAAACCATTTCCTCCTTGAGAAAAGGGGGCGGACAAAATATACTTTATATTGCTGGAGCGCCAGAGGAGTTGATTAACAAATGCAGCTTGCAAAACGAAGAGAAGAAAGATTTTTTGGATAAACTTGAAGAGATGACTTCTCGGGGATTTAGGGTTATTGGTTTTGCCAAAAAGGAAGTGAAAGAAAATCTTATTGAAGAAGTTAGGTTGGATAATTTAGAATTTTTAGGACTCATCGGGCTTTTTGATCCTCCAAGAGAAGATGTTAAAGAAGCAATAGAGATATGCAAAGGCGCGGGGATAAGGCCAATTATCGTAACGGGTGATCATAAATTAACCGCTGCCACTATTGCTGGAGAGATTGGCTTTGATGTTAGCAGGGAGAGTGTAATTGAAGGTAGGGAGCTTGATGAAATGTCAGACGAAGAATTGGCTCGGCGACTTGGTAAAATTAATGTCTATGCCAGGGTTGAACCAAAACATAAGATGAGAATTATTGAGATGTGGCAGAAAAAAGGTGAGGTGATTGCTATGACTGGCGATGGGATTAATGATGTTCCAGCAATTCAGAAGGCTGATATTGGGTTAGCTGTTGGTTCCGGAACAGACGTAGCCAAAGAAACCGCTGATTTGATTTTACTTGAAGATAATTTTTCTATTTTGCGTTTAGCGATTGAACGGGGAAGAGCCATTATTGATAATATCCGCAAGGTAATAGTATATCTTTTATCAGATTCTTTTACAGAGATAATTCTGGTAGGATTTTCTATTTTCACTGGTATGCCACTTCCTGTAACCGCCATCCAGATTTTATGGATTAATTTAATTGAAGATGGATTGCCAAATATCGCCCTTGCTTTTGAGAAGCCCGAGAAAGATTTAATGGAAAAGAAACCCGAGCCAAAAAGTCTTCCTCTTTTGAATCAAGAGATGAAAGCACTTATCTTTATTATTGGTATTGTAACAGATATTTTACTTTTGGGTTTGTTTATTTGGCTTTTTAAAATTTATGGAATTGCCAAGATTGATTACATAAGAACAATGATTTTTGCGGGTTTGGCAATAGATAGTTTATTTTTTGTTTTTTCTTGCAGGTCTTTAAGGCACAATCTTTGGCAAATTAACGTTTTTTCCAATAAACTTTTAAACACGGCGGTAATTGTTTCTTTTATAATACTTTTTGGTTCTATTTATCTTCCTTTTATGCAAAACCTTTTTGATACAGTTCCTTTAGTTTTAGGAGATTGGATTTTATTATTTTTACTTGGCGTTTTAAATGTTACTTTAATTGAATTAACTAAATGGTATTTTATTTCCAGACACAAAACATAGTAACTGGCAACAAGAGACAAGCAACCAACAACTTAAAATCAAAAACTAAAAAACACATAAGATAAATCCAAAATCCAAATTTCAAATTTTCCAAATTGCGCTTAAATCAGCCAACTAAACAAAGTATTGGTTAATTCTGATTAAAGAAAGTAATTTGAAGTTTAAGACAAAAGCAGAGGAATTATTAAATGGGGGGGAAGAAATTGCTAATATTATCGGGGCAGGAATTCTTACAATGAAAGGCAAAAGATAATTTTGCATTTTACATTGTAACTTTGAGATTTGAAGTTTGAGATTTAAGATTAAATAATATTTGCTAAAATAATAAATTCCAAGCACCAAAGCAATTCCTTTTCTAGATTCTAAATATTTATTTGTACATTTATATGAAATCGCTTTCTAAAACCATATCAGTGATTTCTCTTATTTCAGGGACCATTGTGGGGGTAGGTCTTTTTGCCCTGCCTTATATTGCCTTGCAAGTTGGATTTTGGACAATGCTCTTTTATTTTTTATTTTTGGGTGGTGTGGCGACTGTTGTGCACTTGTTTTTTGCCGAGGTTAGTTTGGAAACCCCGGATTTAAAAAGATTTCCAAGTTTCGCTAAAATACACTTGGGAAGCATTGGCGAGAAAGTTGCTTTTTTTTCAACTATTTTTGGACTCTTGGGCGTTCTTTTATCTTATTTAATTGTAGGCGGCGGTTTTTTAAATACAATTTTAAATTCTTTTTGGAGTGGTGTAAGTTCTTTTGGGGGTATTTTTGTTTTTTTTGTTTTGGGCTCAATTTTAATCTTTTTTGATATTAAATACATCTCTTCTATTGAATTTTGGGGCTTACTTTTGTTTATTTTGGTTTTGATGGCTTTGTTTTTTGTCGGTTTACCATTTTTAAAAGTTGATAATTTGTTTATTGGAACACTAACTCAAAAAAACTTTTTTCTGCCCTATGGGGCAATACTATTTTCTTTATGGGGAGCGGCTTTGATTCCCGAAGCAGAAGAGATGCTGGATGGACAGAAAGAAAAACTTAAAAAACTCATTCCTTTTACGATTTTAATACCGGTTATTATTTATTTATTTTTTATTTTTGTGATTTTGGGAGTTTGCGGCCAAAACACCACTGAAAGCGCAATTGGTGCATTAAGTAATTTTTTCCCCCCGTACGTTTTAAATTTAGCTTTATTTTTTGGTTTTTTAACATGCTTCACGTCTTTTATTGCTTTGGGGCTTACTTTAAAAAAGGTTTTTTGGTTTGATTTAAAGATAAAAAGGAATATTTCTTGGGTAATCACTTGTTTTGTTCCCTTGTTTCTTTATTTTTTGGGACTTCAAGATTTTATTCAGATAATAAGCATTATTGGGGGGGTTCTTTTGGCCATAGATGGCATTTTGATTATTTTTATGCACAGAAAAATTAGACCAAAACAATTTAAAATTCTAAGATACTTTTTGATATTAATCTTTATTTTTGGTATTATTTATGAAATAGTATACTTTGTGAAATGATAAATGGCTAACTTGATTCTAATTTTAAATGTCAAATAACAAATTACGAAAGGAAAATTAGAAATTTGACATTTGAATTTGAAAATTTTATTTAACATTATTAGTTATTAGAAATTAGAAATTTTAAATTATGCTCTGGTTTTATGTTCTTATTTTTATATTTTGTTGCGTATTGCTTTATTTTTCTGGTGAATGGGTTATTCGGGGGCTAATGAAAATAGCAAGAATTCTTGGCTGGCGAGAGTTTATAGTTGCTTTTTTTATAATGGCTTTTGCTGCTTCGCTTCCCAATCTTTTGGTTGGAATTTTTTCTGCACTGGATGGGACCCCAGAACTTTCCTTTGGCGATGTGGCTGGCAATAATTTAGTCGCCATAACTTTAGCAGTGGCTCTTGGAGTGATTTTTGCAAAAAGAAAAGAAATTTCTGCTGATTGTCAAACCATTCAAACAACCTCTATTTTTACGGCAGTAGCCGCTGTTTTGCCCATACTTTTAATTTTAGATGGCGACCTTTCAAGAATAGATGGTATATTATTGATTTGCTTTTTTGTTTTTTATGTTTGTTGGCTCTTTTCAAAAGAAGAGAGATTTAGTAAGATCTATAATGATTATAAATTTGCTGGTGCTAAAAAAATCAAAATTTTTTTAGTTGAGCTTGCCAGGGTAGTTTTGGGAATAGTTTTTCTTCTTGGTGCGGCTAAGGGCATAGTTGAATCAGCCCAATTTTTTGCTGAAAAATTTGATTTATCAATAGCTTTAATTGGTGTTTTTGTTGTTGGGTTGGGAAATGCCTTGCCCGAAACTTATTTTTCTGTTATTTCAGCAAGAAGGGGAGAAGCCTCAATGATTTTGGGGAATTTAATGGGATCAGTGATTGTCCCAGCTACCTTAGTTTTGGGCGTGGTTGCCTTGATTTGTCCCATTCAAATAACTAATTTTTCCCTTTTTCTTTCTGCGCGGATTTTTTTAGTAATTGCTTCACTTTTTTTCTTTTTTTTCGTCAAAACAGGGGAAAAAATTACCAAAAACGAAGCCATTATTTTGCTCGCAATTTACATAAGCTTTTTATTATCAGAGATTTTTATACAAAGAGTAATTCTGAAATAAATATAATTATATTTTAAAAATTGTTTTTATGGACATCATTTTAATTATAATAATCATCCTTTTAGCTATTAGTATATCAGTTATTGCCTTTCTATTAAATAAAAAGAGTTTTCAATCTCTTCCCCAAGATTTTTTAGATCAAATTTACCAAATTAGAGAGAAGCTTGGCGAGCAAGGCCAAATTAATAGAGAGCAGGCGATGGATATTCAAGAAATTAAATCAAAACTTACATCAAGTGGCGAAATTCAAGTTTTTTTAAAAGATGGACTTGAGAAAACTCGTGAATTAATTGAAGATTTAAAAACGGCGGAAAAGGTTCGTCAACAAAAGGAAATAGAATATACAGAAAGGATAAAAAGAATGGATGAGATTATTGCAGGAACATCAAGCAAGGGGCTCTCTGGTGAGGAAATTCTAAAAGAGATTTTTAAACAGCTCCCGCCGGAGATGATAGAGACCAATTTTCAAATAAAGGGAAAAATAGTTGAATTCGCCCTAGTTTTACCAAATAATAAAAAACTTCCCATTGATTCAAAATGGCCAGCCGGAGATTTGCTTTTGAAACTAGAAGGTGAGTCCTCACAGGAAAAAAGAAAGGCAATTATAGGGGAAATCGAAAAAGAGGCGATAAAAAAAATCAAGGAAGTTAGAGAATATATCGATCCTACAGTTACTTGGTCTCAAGCAATTATGGCGCTACCCGATTCGGTTTATAGGGTTTTGGGCAATGCACATTTAAGAGCCAGGGAAAACGATGTAATTTTAATGCCCTATTCTATGGTCCTGCCCCTGCTTTTGTATATGTATAAACTTCATTTGCAATACAGTATTTCTTTTGATATGGAAAACTTGCAAAGTCATTTGGCGGTTATCTCAAAAAATTTAGATACAATGGAGGAAATTTTGGAAAATAAAATCGCTCGTGGACAAATAATGATTTCCAATGCTTATAGTGAATATAAACAGGCAATAATGAGAATTAGGGCTTCTGTTAAAGATCTTCAGATTAATCCTCCTTCTACTGCAATGAGCAAAGAGGGCGAGGCAACCATTGACGGGCCTCCACCGAACAAAGATATTAACGAACTGTCGGATTAATAAACAAATTTCCCCCTTGACAAGGGGTTATAATCTGTTATCATAAAATAATACTTATTTATTAAAGGTCGTATTTTAAAAAAAAATGACATATGGTAACCAAGAAAAAGAAAGGTTTTACCCTAATTGAACTCTTGATTGTTATTGCCATCATTGCCATTTTGGCAGGTATTATTTTTGCATCCACTGGCGGAGCGAGGCAGAAAGCCAGAGATTCTCAGAGGGTCGCCAATGTTAAAGAGATCCACGATGCTCTTTTAATGTACGAGGGAGACAATCCCGGCACTTATCCAGGCGCCCTTAGTGGTTTAGTTCCAAAATATCTTCCTGTCCTGCCAAAAGATCCAGTAGATGGAGATGATTATCATTATGGAACAGGAACCTCCCAAGGAGGCATACCTGGATTTATTGTGGGAGCTGATTTAGAAAGAAGTTTAACAGATGATCCCAAGGGTCCACTAAGTCAAGATATTGATGCTACAACCTATACAATTGATTGTGATGATGCCGATGATTGTGTTGCTGCCAATCCCAAAGATAACAGATATTGTTATTGCACAGGAATACCCTAATACTCAAAGGTCTTAAAATTAAAAAATTAATATGAGAGTAAAAGTAAGACAAGGTTTTACCCTAATTGAACTCTTGATTGTTATTGCCATCATTGCCATTTTGGCTGCAATTATAATAGCAACAACCACAGGTACAAGAGCTCAAGCGCGAGATTCTCAGAGAGTTTCTCAACTTGGGGAGGTAAGGACAGCTCTTGAAATGTATAATTCAAAACATGGAAAATATCCTGTTTGTGGTTCAACCACTTGCACTGGAACCAATTGGAATAGTGTTATGACCGCCCTGATAAGCGATGGCGACATTGCAAGCACTCCAAAAGATCCCACAGATAGCTCTCCCTATGTTTATACATATTGTCCTGATGTGGCTAGTGGCGTTGCTACAAAATACGCTTTAATGGCAAGATTAGAAACAGATAGCACAGCTTTAAGTACCAGTTATAAAACAGATTATCCCGCTACTGGGGCTTGCGATTGCGATGGAAATGCAAAAAACTATTGTATTATTAATCCCTAATTCCAGGTTTATAAAAGGGTAAAATAAAATATATAGCCCCCGCCAAAAGGCGGGGGTATTATTTTTTTAAAAAATTTTGAACTATCTTTTTTGCTTCTTTTGGATTTTGGGTCCAATGGATTTTTTTGTCCTTTTTAAACCAAGTCATTTGACGTTTTGCGAATTTTTCTATATCTTTTTGCAAATTTTGGACCATTTCATTATGGTTTATCTTTTTTTGCAAGAATTTGGCAATCCACCGATACTCAAGTCCAAATTCTTCAAGTCGTTTCCAAGAAAGGTCAGATTCTTTAAGTTTTTTTACTTCTTTTATCATTCCTTGTTTAAACCTTTTTTTTAATCGTTTATTAATTAACTTTTGAAGTTCGCTTTTTGTTTTTTTAATTCCAATTAAAAGAAAATTGTATTTTGATTTTTTTTTAAGTTGTGGTACTTGGCCCAAAGTTCTCGCAATTTCAATTGCTCTTATGAGTCGTCTTTTGTTATTTTTATCTATTTGTTTGGCCCTTTTGGGATCTATTTATTTTAAAAGTTCAAATAGTTGGGAAGGATTTTTTCTCTCAAATTTTTTTCTTAATTGCCAATCTGGTTTTACTTTTGGAAAATTCCAACCCTCAATAATTGAATAAAGATAAAGGGGTGAGCCCCCAACTAAAAGGGGAATTTTTTTATTCTTTAAAATTTTATCAATGGCGCTGTAAGCTAATTTTTGGTACTTGACTATTGTAAATGTTCTTTTTGGACTTGCAATATCTAAAAGATAGTGGGGGATACCACGCATTTCTTTTTTGGTAATTTTTCCGGTTCCGATATCCATTTTCTTATATACTTGTCTTGAATCGGCGGAGACAATTTCGGCTCCTTTGATGTTAAGTTCTTTTTGGGTTTTTTTTGAATTTAACCAAAGCGCAAGCCTAATTGAAAGGTCGGTTTTTCCTGTCGCTGTTTGTCCCAAAATAACAATTAATTTTTTATCTTTTTTTGCCATTTTTGTTTTGTTTTTCAATTAATGTCCTTAATATTTTTTCTCTGCGCTTTTTTTCTTCAAGCGGGACGCTGTCTTTCATTTTTTGGGCAGAGGTTCCGCTTCGTGGAGAATATCTGGCAATATATGCCAGGTTGAATTTTATTTCTTTAAACAATTTAACCGTGTCTTGGAACTGTTTTCTTGTTTCACCTGGGAAGCCGACAATAACATCAGTGGAAAGGTTTATTTGAGGAATTTTTTTTCTGATTTTTTTGACCAATTTTTTATAATCTTCAACAGTATAGTCGCGGTTCATTTTTTTCAATATTTCATTATTTCCCGACTGGACAGGTAAATTAAGCCGTTTGCCGAACTTCTTACATTTAGATAAAGCATCAATCAATTCATCCGAAAAGTTTTGTGGATTTGGTGAGGTAAAGAAAAACTTAAAATCCCCCGGTATCTTATTTACTATTTTAATAAGTTTGGCGAAGTTAATTATTTTTTCTTTTTGATTTGTCATTTTGATTTTTGCATTTTGAATTTTGAATTTATAGTCATTGACATTTTGCCCCAAAAGCCAAATTTCTTTTGCACCATTTTCAACTGCGTATTTTATTTCTTTTAAAATATCTTTGTGGCTTCTGCATATTAAGCGTCCTCGTACAAAAGGAACAACGCAGTAGGAGCAGAAATTATTGCATCCGTTTGAAATAGGGATATACACGATGTCTTGTTTTTTGATTTTGGGCAAAGTGTTGAGCACTTCTTCTTTTTTATCCCAGATTTGATCAAAGATTTTCCGGAATTTTACCCTATCTTTCTTTAGAATACATCCCGTTAAAATAGTTTTGAGTTTTGAGTTTTGGGCTTTGAGTTTGGAGAGTTTTTGATTAATGCCAAAAACTCGGTCAACTGCCGACTGCCTAACGGAGCACATATTTACGATTATAAGTTCTGCTTTAGAAATATCTTTTGCCGCTTTATATTTTTTCTTTTCTAAAAAAGAAGTAATTCTTTTGGAATCGCTTTTATTCATTTGGCATCCATAAGTAACAAGATAATATTTCATATATTGCAATCTATTTTATTTTTTGTTTTCTATTTCTTTTTTGATTTTTTCGATAAAAGTTTTTAATTTTATCTCTCCTAAATCTTTGTTTCTCGAGCGTATTCTCACAGAATTATTTTTCATTTCTTTATCTCCCACTACTAAAAGATAGGGAATTTTTTGCGTTTCGCCGTCTCTAATTTTTTTTGAAACTGTCTCATTCTCGTCTTTTAATTTAACTCGCAACCCGCAACTCGTTAACTCCTCAATTATATTATTGGCATATTTTTCGTGTCGCGAACCGACGGGGATTATCCAAATTTGTTCCGGCGATAACCAAAGAGGAAAAGCGCCGGCATAATGTTCAATTAAAACGCCAATAAATCTTTCCAATGAGCCGAGTAGGGCGCGGTGGATAACAAAAGGTTTTTCTTTCTCGCCTTTTTTATTAATATAATTTACATCAAATCGTTCAGGTAAATTAAAATCAAATTGAATTGTTGTACATTGCCATTCTCTTCCTATAGAATCTTTAATTTTAATATCAATTTTTGGACCATAAAAAGCTCCGCCGCCCGGGTCAATTTTATAATTTAATTTTAAATTATCTAAGGCGTGTTTAAGGGAGTTTTCCGCTTTTTTCCAGAGCTTTAAATCTCCTATATAATTTTTGGGCCTAGTTGAGAGATAACAATAGTATTGCTTTAAGCCAAAGCGGTTTAAAATTTTAATTGTTAGCTTAAGGACGGAAATAATTTCTCCGGAAATTTGGTCTGCCGTGCAAAAAATATGAGCGTCATCTTGGGTTATTTGTCTCACTCTTGTCAAGCCGTGAAGAGTGCCCGACTTTTCATATCTGTAAACAGTTCCTATTTCGGTATAGCGTATCGGTAGGTCTTTGTAGCTTTTAATCCCTTTTTTATAAATTGCGATATGAAAAGGGCAATTCATCGGTTTTATTTGATAGTCATCTTTTTCTTCTTTATCTATTTCTGCCATATGAAACGGCGGCATCATATTTTCTTTATAATGTTTAGTGTGGCCCGAGATTTCCCAAAGATTTAGTTTGGCAATATGAGGAGTGTCTACTAATTGATAGCCCTCTTTTAGATATTCATTTAAAGCGTAATCTATAATAATTTTTTTTAATAAAGCGCCTTTTGGCTGCCAAAGAATAAGGCCGGGACCGATATTTTCATCAATAAAAAACAATTCCAGTTTTTCTCCAATTTTTCTGTGGTCTCTTTTTCCAACCTCTTCCATTAGTTTAAAATGAGCGTTCAGTTCTTTTTTTGTTTTAAAAGCTGTTCCATAAATTCTTGTCAACATTGGTTTTTTTTCATCTCCCCGCCAATAAGCGCCAGCAACTTTTGTCAATTTAAAAGAATTAATAACTTCTTTGGTTCGCCCTGAATGTAGCTGAAGGGTTGATTTAATATGAGGGCCTTCGCACAAATCAATAAAATTTCCGCATTTAAAAATTGTAATTTTATTTTTTATTTCTTTTATTAATTCCAGTTTATGGGGTTGGTTTTTGAAAATTTTTTCTACCTCTTTTCTAGAAACTATTTTTTTTTCAAATTTAATATTTTGTTTTATCAACTCTTTCATTTTCTTTTCGATTTTTTGTAGATCTTCATTGGAGATGGGATTTTTAAATTCAAAATCATAATAGAAGCCATTTTCAATTGATGGTCCAATACCAAGCCTAACTTCCGGATAGAGTTCCCGAACAGCATAGGCTAATAAATGTGCCAGCGAATGTCTAATTGTTGTAATCTTCATATTTTTGATTTTGTGGAAGTTTATATCCAAATTAGCGTAAAATTTAAAATTTTAACTCTCTATAATTTCTTCAATTGTTTCACAGATGATTTTGGGCACACCGTCTTTTTCGGAAACTCTTCCTGTCGCTATAACAATCTTGTTTTCCTGAATTAAGGAAGAATATTGAGTATGTGTTTTGGGGAATATTAATGCCTCTATGCGCCCGCTAAAATCTTCGATTTCTGCGAAAAACATATTTTCACCACTTCTTGTAACTGTTTTTTTAATTTTAGTAATAACTCCGGCAATTTTTATTCTTCTTTCTCTTTGATATTTTTCTATATTTTCTATCGATGTTACTTTATGTGGGGAGATTCTTTTAATTTTTTCCATTGGATGCGACGATACAAAAATTCCCAGAAGTTCTTTTTCCCAAAAAAGTTCTTGATTGGGATCGACGCTCTCCTTTGGTTCATCAAAAGTAATTGAGGGAATACTTGAGTTTATATTTTGGAAAAGAGAAACTTGACCATTTACCTTTTGTCTATTGGAAAATTGAGCAAAATCTAAAAGTTTTTGAAGATTACATAAAAGTTTTTGTCTGTTTTCAATTGTGTCAAAAACCCCTGCTTTAATTAAACTTTCAAGGGACTTTTTATTAATAACATTTCCGTTTACTCTTTCCAAAAATTCAGTTATTGATTTATAGGGCCCATTTTGTTTTCTTTCCTCAACAACTCTTTCTACGACATTGATTCCAACATTTTTAATTGCTCCCAGTCCAAAACGAATTGTTTTTTCATTAACAACAGTAAATTTTTTTAAACTTTCATTTATGTCCGGAGGCAGGACCCTGATGCCCATTTTTTTGGCTTCATTAATTAAAATTGTCAACCTATCAATATTCTTTTGCTCGGCGTTCATTAAAACAGCCATAAATTCTACTGGGAAATGAGCTTTTAAATACGCTGTTTGGTGGGCGATAATTGCGTAAGATGTTGCGTGACTTCTGTTGAAGCCATAGCTGGCAAAAGGAAGGATCCATTCCCAAATTTTCTCGGCTGTTTGGGTGGAAATTTTATTTTTTGCTATTCCCTTAATAAGTTTTTCTTTTTGCTCAAGGAGTAATTCCTTTATTTTTTTACCAACCGCTTTTCTTAATGTGTCTGCTTCAGCCAATGAAAAACCAGCTAATTCTTGGGCAACCTTCATTAATTGTTCTTGATAAATCATAACTCCGTAAGTGTTTTCTAATATGGGTTTCATTTTTGGATGAAGATATTCTATTTTTTTTCTTTTATGTTTTCTGGCATTATAATCGGGTATCAAGCCAATGGGCCCCGGTCTGTAAAGAGCAATCATAGCTATAATATCTTCAAGCTCTGTTGGTTTGAGCTGGACAAGATATCTTTTCATTCCCTCGCTTTCCAGTTGAAAGACACCAGTCGTATCTCCCCTTTGAAGGAGTTTGTATGTTTTTTTATCATCCAGTGGAAGATTTGTGATATCAATTTTTTTGCCTTTAATTTTTTTAATTACTTTTAGGGTTTCTTCAATTATTGTCAAGTTTTTAAGGCCAAGAAAATCCATTTTTAAAAGTCCCAAATCTTCTACCGAATGCATCTCATATTGAGTAATAAGACCCTCTTCGTTTTGGGGAGGATTTTGAAGGGGGATAAGGTCTGTTAGGGGTTTGCTTGATATAACCACTCCACAAGCATGGACCGACGCATGACGAGCAACACCTTCTAATTTTCTTGAAATATCAATTAATTTTTTTATTTTTTTATCCTGTTCAAACACTTGGCGAAATTCAGTAATTCTTTCAAGAGCTTCTTTGAGTGTGAAATTCATCGGAATCATCTTGGCGATTCTATCGCAGAAAGAATAGGGATATTCAAGGGATCTCCCAACATCTCTGACTACTTGTCTTGCTGCCATTGTCCCAAAGGTAATAATTTGAGCGACCCTATCTTTGCCATATTTTTGGCGGGCATAATCAATTACTTCATCCCTTCTTGTATCAGCAAAATCAAGATCAATATCCGGCATCGAGATACGTTCTGGATTTAAAAATCTTTCAAAGAGGAGATTATATTTTATTGGGTCTACTTCGGTGATTCCAGAAAGATAAGCCATAAGAGAGCCCCCAACACTGCCTCGGCCGGGACCTACGACTATCCCATTTTTTTTTGCCCAATTTACAAGATCCCAAATAATAAGAAAATATGATTCAAATCCAGTTTTTTTAATAGTTTCAAGTTCATATTCTAATCTTTTTTTGATTTCCGGGCTAGGTTTTGGATATTTTTCCTTAAGGCCCCCCTCACATATCTCTTTTAGATATTGAATTGGTGTTTTGCCATTGGGTACGGGAAAAGAAGGCAGTTTATTTTCCCCTAATTTAAATTCTATATTGCAAAGCTCGGCTATTTTTTGAGTGTTTTCAAGGGCTTGTGGTATATCTTTAAAATTTTTCTCCATTTCTTTTTGGGATTTAAAGGAGAAATCGTCTTGCTTCATAGTCAATCTTTCTGGATCATTTGGCTTTGCGTTAGTATTAATAAGCATTAAAATATCCTGAGCTTCTGCGTCTTCTTTTTTTAAATAATGAATGTCATTGGTGGCAACTATGCCGATTTCCAACTTTTTTGACATTTGAATTAGGGTATTATTAACTTTTTCTTGTTCTTTGATGTGGGGGTGATGTTGAATTTCCAAATAAAATCCGTCTTTGCCAAAAAGATTTTTATAAAATAAAGCCAATTTTTGTGCTTCTTCAGTTTTATTTGCTAAAATTAATCTTGGAATTTTTCCTTGAAGACAAGACGAAAGACAAATGAGTCCCTCGGAGTGTTTTTCTAAAAGCTCATTGTCAATTCTTGGTTTGTAGTAAAATCCTTCAAGATGGGCTTTGGTTGTTAGTTTGACTAAATTTTGATATCCCTTAAAGTTTTTTGCCAAAAGGATCAAATGATATTTTTTATCATCAATGTTTGGTCTTTTATCGGTCATTTTTTCATAGGCAATATAAAATTCTTCTCCGATTATTGGTTTAATGCCCGCCTCTTTTGCTTTTTTATAAAACTCAATTGCTCCATAAAGTGCCCCATGATCTGTTAGGGCAAGAGATTTCATTCCTTGATTTTTTGCAAATAAAATCAACTCGTCAATTTTTGGCAACCCATCAAGTAGGGAGTAGTGTGAGTGAACATGAAGGTGCACAAAGTCCATAGGCAAAAGATTGGTTCAAGATTATATATTAACTTTTTCACCTTTAAAAATCAAGTTTTTAACCAAAAAACCGCGAATTATTGCGGTTTTTTATTGGTGTATTTACACAACTCCGCTCGAACCTATTTTATCAAAAATTCCTGAAAAAATCCAGTCGCTCAGCCCTACCGCAAAGCGGCGGGGCTTCGCCCCGCCTGCTGAAACCGAAACGCAAAAATTTTCTGAACCTTTTTCCCCTCGCCCGCCCCGAGGGGCGGACTCGCTCATCTTAGAAATTTAGAAAATGAAAAAAAGCGATAAACACTACTCAGTTTATCGCTTTTTAGACTTCGGCGTCATATCTGGTTTTAAACCGACCAGTAATCGCTTTAACTCTGAACAAGTGAAGAAAAGCGACACCTCCTTCCAGAACATTTCCTCGGTTGACGAGCTGTGTATTATATTTTCCATCGCCGAGATTCCGTATTGATGCCGTATCGTGTGTTTTTCTGCTCGCACTGGGTCCCAATGCCCAACGAGATCGCTAAGTCTGGCAATTGCATTATCGCCTTTCACAATAAAAACCATACAATCGCCCGACAAGGAAAACTTTAAAAATTCCTCATAAAAATCCTCATTGCATAGATTCCAAATAATATCTACCTTGCCTTTGGTCAATCTCACGCGTTTGGTAGCTACAATTTCTAATCCGCTAGCTTCAATCACTGCTAGTATCTCTTTTTCGATACCTCTCTTAAGACAGTCGGGCTTTAAAAGACCGAATGAGTAGTTCATTTCTATCACCTCCTTTTATTTGATTTGAAAAGAACTACAGTGGTGTTATGCTTAAGCGGTCACCACTATAAAAACTTTTTTATGGTTCGGATATTTTTTTCTATGCCACCTATTTTTTTGTTTTTCAATCGATAGTCTAATTCCCATATTGCTGATTTATTACTATCATATTTTAATTTTTTTATAGCTTCTTTACAATTTACCCATAGATATTTAGTGTGTTCATTACCAAGTTTTATCTTTTTTGAGGGCAATTCAACACCAAAAGCAAATTCTGGAATCATAATAATTTCCTTTCCCCATATTAATCCATGAATATTTTCAGCTGGTATAGTGGTTAAAGACGCCAATCTGATAAAGCGTGGATTCTTATCAAACAATATTTCTTCGCGTACCTCTCTTTTTGCAGCTTCAATAGGGGTTTCATCTCCTTCGCCTCCGCCAGCGATGAATTGCCAAATATTTAAATCTTTTCTTTTAAATATTGCGTAATAATATACCCCCCCTTTTTTTACAAAAGGAAGTATTAAAACTTGAAATGGTGCTCTCATATAGATTAGATTTTAATAAATTTTAGTTTATTCCTCTCCAAAGGGCAAAGCGGGTCAACCGCATTAATGTCTTTATATTTTGATAGAGCCCTAGCTCTGCAACCACCCCGACATTTTAAAAAAATAGGGCAATTATTGCAAATTTCATTACCACATAATTTTACCATATTTTTGCTTTTAGTCCAAAGGCTTAAAAAACTTTCATTTCTAATGTTTCCTGCTATAAAACTATTACCAAAAAAAATACAGGGATAAAAGTCTCCTGTCTGTGTAATCCAGCAGACTTCTTTGCCACAATGGCACCCAAATTCCTTAGAAGGAGTAAACCACTTTCTTTCATCTTTTTTCCCAGGAAATTCCAACGTAATTTTGGATTTAACATTCTGGATATTTTTTAGAAAATGAATGTATTCTTTTTGATTAACTAATAAATCCTGATGATTTCTTGTTCTGCCGAGCAGAAGAATTGGTGTGAATCTAATAAGGTCTAATGATAGTCCTTCAGCTAGTTTTATTAATTCTCTATATTCGTTAATATTCAAAGTATTTAAAGTAACTCTTATAGCAAGTTTTGTTGTTGGGCAATATTTTCTTAAAATTTTAATATTGTTTATTGTTTTTTTAAAGTTTCCCTTTCCTCTAAGTTTATCATGATTTTTTTCTAAACCATCAATGCTGATGGTTATTGTTTTTAAATTTAATTCGTAAAGTTTTTTGGCTGTTTCTTCATTTATTAATAAGCCATTAGTTATAATTGAAACAGCGATAAAGTTTTCTCTCGCATATTTAATTATCTCAAATAAATCGTCTCTTAAAAGAGGTTCGCCTCCGCCAATTGCTAAAAAGAAAGTTCCAGCACCCTTCATTTGATCGATTAAACCGAAGAGTTCTTGTGTTGTTAATTCGTTTGGATCAGAAATACCTGAATCGCTAAAGCAATGTTTGCATCTCAAATTGCACTTTCTAGTAACATTAAGAGAAACCCTCAAAGGAGCGCTTAATCCGTCGCCATTTTTATTTTCGATATGGACAACGTCCGATGTTAATAATCCCTTTTTAATTAAATCAGCCTTGGTTTCGTTTATGATTGAATTATTTTTATAATCGCCAGAAAAAATTTTTTTAATGATAACGATTGAATTTTTATCAAAAAAATACTCTTCCTGACTCTTGGTATTATATATTCTAGCACCAAAAAATTCTTCGTGAAAAAATACTCTATGATTTACTAACTTCATAATAATTTTTAGTAATTTTTAGTATGTTTAAGCCCAGGGGTCTAACGTTTTGCCATCAAACTGCTTCTCATGTTCTTTTGCGTGCATATCCAACCGAGACCCACAGACACGCGCACAAACCTTAAGACGACCTTTTGCTAAACTCGATAGATTCCAGCTTTCTTCGATTCGCTTAAAAAAATCGCCTTCTATGATATCTTTTAACGAACGCTCTTTTGCTGAAATTTGACGAGTCCCTCCTATCTCGCGAATGATATTTTCAACGCCGAGCTCAAGTGGATCAGTTACGCCATAAAGAATTCCGTAATTTGACTGATCATAAACCCAACAACAAGGATAAACTAATCCTGCGGCGCTAATGAATATTCCCCGAGTTCGTTTTGTTTTGCAACTGATCGGTACTTTATCGAAGTATTTATCTAAAGAACCAAATTCCTCGATCAAATCTTTTAAAATTTTTCGGGAATCATTGCAATAATAAGGATTTTCTGGAAGTTCTAGGTAGTCAATTTTTTGTCCTTTAGGGTCGTAGATGGGATATTTTCCAAGCTTCTCGCCAGTATACTCAAGAGCGGGGTCTTTTTCCCATAATACTTTATAAAATCTACTTGTCCGTTTTATTTGAAAAGTTTCAAATCCAAGTTTTTTGCTTAACTTCCTTGCTTGTTCAACTTGGTGTTCATTATGTTTGAATACGATAAAATCCCATTGCGCTCGACCACCTGCCCGAATAAAAGCCCTAGCATTCCTAAGAATAACAGAAAATACTGTCCCTCGACGATATATGTGATTTGTATCCTCCAGTCCATCGATTCCAAACACAACCCTGCCTTTCCCGATGACGCTTGCTAGATTTTCCCACCACGAAATTGAACGAACCCCACCATTAGTGTAAACATCTATTTCGAGATTCGGATTATTAGAACGTATATATCCAATAATCTCCAGTAGCTCTTGAGCGCAGCCAGGATCGCCATAGGAACCACACATGCTTATGTTTGTGAGTTGCTGAAGAAATGTTGGCGAAAAAATTTTCTCAATATCCTTCAGAGTAAGTTCTGTTAGTTGCAGATTGGGGCAAACAATACCAAAGGCATTTCGTCTACACATTGGACAGCTAGCATTACATTTTGTTGTAACCTCAAGATGAACATGTCTTATGTCCTCAAAAGAATACATAATATAAGATTAATAATTGAGCCCAGTTTTTTTATTTTTAATAAAACAAATTAAATTAATTTTGTCAAGATATGTACCTATATTCTGGTCTCGTCTCGGCAGGTAATTTTAGCGGGGTTAATTAACAGAGTAATAATTATTAGCAACTGAAAAATCACAAAATAAATTTTTTCATTTTCTAAATTTCTAAGATGAGCGAGTCCGCCCCTCGGGGCGGGCGAGGGAAAAAAGGTTCAGAAAATTTTTGCGTTTCGG
>Ga0172363_10001793_pt1 | contig 17297 bp, 15 predicted proteins | sample LakKivs2_kivu2a2_FD_114541 | JGI IMG/M metagenome (GOLD analysis project Ga0172363, IMG submission 114541) | Sediment microbial communities from Lake Kivu, Rwanda - Sediment s2_kivu2a2 | ecosystem: Environmental > Aquatic > Freshwater > Lake > Sediment | place: Rwanda: Western Province, Lake... | reverse complement strand
TCCTATGTGGTTTTGAAGGATGAAGAACCGCATTTAATCGGCGCAAAAATACCGGCCTGGCAGCCGAAAAATGCGCCGTCGGGCTACAACCCGGAAAGAAGCAGAAAATTGCTTCTAAACAGAAAGGAAATAAATTACTTGATCGGAAAATCAAAAGAAAGGAGCTTTACCTTAATACCCTTGAAAGTTTTCAGCAAAGGTGCTAAAATCAAGTGCGAGTTCGGAATCGCCAAGGGAAAGAAAACTTTTGACAAAAGGGAAAATATAAAAAAGAAAGAGACAAGAAGAGAAATAGACAGGGAGCTTAAATCGGGGGGATGAGCGATTTTGACGGAAGAGCTGGCAAGAACAACGCAAACCGAGTTTTCTCAAATCTCGTTAAACTTTGAGAAAAAAAATAAGCGCCAACTTATTTAAGAAACCAGCGTTAGCTTTTGCCTAATGCTCATCCTTTCCGGTAATTCTCGCTAGCCGAAAAGGGTGTCATATCGGCGAGATAGGCGATTTTTCCGCCCTAAAAAATCGTCGAAAGGCAACGGGGCTTGGACGACTGGATTTTTGTCTGTTTATTATCCGGCCGGCGACACCGAAAACCGACTAAGTTTGTAAACTTGTTCTGGCTGATCTTCTGGACGGGGATTCACCTCCCCCATCTCCACCACTTCTATTATATTTCGGCGGGCCTTAGAGGGCGAGCCGATAAAGATCCAAAGAACCCAAAAATAAATTGTACAACAGAACACCAATAAATAATTATATAAGGGCGAGAGAAGTAAGAGTTATCGATGAAGCGGGAAAACAATTGGGCGTTTTGCCGATTGAAAAAGCGTTAAGCTTGGCCAGAGAAAAAAACTTAGACCTGATTCAGGTGACCGGAAAGGTTGAACCGCCTGTCTGCAAAATAGCTGACTACGGAAAGTATCTTTACCGCCAGCACAAGAAAGAAAAGACGGCAAAGCCGAAAGGCGGCGAACTAAAGGGAATCAGATTAACCTTCGGGATCTCGGAGCACGATATGCAGATCAGGGCGAAACAGACGGAAAAATTTCTTAAAGACGGCGATGTGCTAAAGGTGGAAATGAGGTTGAGAGGCAGAGAAAAAGCCCTCCAAAACTTTGCCCGGGAAAAATTCGCCAAATTCGTTGAACTTGTGAACAAGCTCGTGTTCGTAAAAGTGGAACGGCCGATGAAAAAAGAATTCGGCGGCCTGACAATGATTATTTCCAAAAAAGAGTCAAAATAGCATCCGATAATGCCAATAATATGAGAAAGGCAATATTAAAAAGATTCAAAATCACGAAAACGGGGAAAATAATGCGCAGACCAACGGGCCAGGATCATTTTTTGGCCAAAAAAAATTCCAAGAGAAAAAGAAAAATGCGAAAGTGGATTTTGGTTCCGAAGTCGGATGTAAAAAAGATAAAAAAACTCTTAAAGTAAACTATGGTCCGGGTAAAAAGAGGAAAATCAGCCCACAAAAGAAGGAAGCATTTATTAAAATACACCAAGGGTTTCCGCTGGGGCAGAAAATCTAAATACCGTCTGGCAAAAGACGCTGTTTTTCACGCCTGGACGCATGCCTACAGGGGTAGGAAAGAGAAAAAAAGAAATTTCAGGAAACTTTGGCAAATCCAGATAAACGCCGCCTGCCGAAAACAGGGTCTGCCTTACAGCAGATTTATCCACAATCTGAAAAGCAGCAAAATAGAATTGAACAGAAAGGTTCTGGCCGACCTGGCGCAAAACAATCCCCAAATTTTTGAAAAAATACTTGAAAAAACGAAAAAATAATATTGGTTAAAAAAAATCCGCCCGTGGGCTTTAACCCGGGCGGTTTTTTTGTTCAACCCTGCGTCAACTCCGGCAAATCGCAGTCAACGCATAATAACTCGCGGGGCAATCCGATTGCCTCAACCAAATCATCGATTCTATTATATCTAAGAGAGTCCACCCCCAAAAACTTGATTCTTTCATTAATGTCTGGAATGCTTGCAGCCAGACATTCTCCTCTTTTGGTTGTCTTGCCCCACTGGCAATGAGACAAAAGCGGAGGATTGGAAACCCTGAGATGAACCTCGGCCACTCTTAAGCCCCTTAATTTCGGCACCAGATTGTTTTTGACCTGCGTTCCCCTGACCACCGAATCCTCGCAGATAACCACTACTTTTCCTTCATAGTCCTCGCTGCTCTGAAGAAGCTTGAAATGGGCCTCTCTGTTACGGGCCTCCTTGTCCTGAGAGGGGTAGCTCCGCCGGGAATGAGGGTATTTTAAGAGAAGTTCGTCGTAGAGCGGCGCCTTTTGCACTCTTCTTTCGTTGACCAATCGGCAGAACTCCTGATGATAGCCAATGGCATGAAAACGGCCTGAATCCGGAATCGGAGCAACAATATCGGGCATAAAACCCCGTTCAATGTCGCGCCGGGCCAAAGCAGCTCCCAATCTCTTTCTGACCAGAGAAGCGGGGATGCCTTCAAATCTGGCATTGGCGAAAGCAGTATAAACCCAGAGAAAACTGCATATTTGAATCCCGCAGGAAGCGATCAATTTTGTCTTCTGCGCTTTTCCCTCGCTTATCATAATAATTTCACCCGGCTTAATGTCCCGCTTTAACCTAAAGCCAAGATTGCCAAGCCCGCCGGATTCCGAAGCAACGGCTATTGCTCCTTCTTTTTCGCCGATCACCAGCGGCCAGTGGCCGTCGGGCGAACGGGCGGCGATAACGCCGTTCTTGGCAAGAATCAAAATAGCATAGGTGCCTTTGATTTCTTTCGCCATTTTATCAATCCCGTCAAACAAGCTGTTTCCTCCGGCAATAAGCTTGGCGATAATTTCAACATCAGCTATGGCCGGACCTCTTTTTTCAAAAATGTGGCCTTCTCTTTTGAAGCGCGCTATCAATTCGCGCCGGTTAATGATATTTCCCGCGAAACAAATGCTCCATTCCCCGCTTTGCGATTCAACGACAAACGGCTCCCTATCGGAACCGCAGTAGCCAATGCCGTCTGTCCCGCGGAAACTATTCTCTCCGGAGCCAAAAGTGGACCTGACCAGCCCGCGATGCGTTTGGGTAAAAATGCCCCTGCCCCGCGTGATGGAAAAACCAGCGTATTCCTCGCCAAGGTGCTGCTGATAAAATATCCCCATAGAAAAGTCGTCCCAAAAACCGCTGCGGTGTTTTCTCGGATCAACGCTCAAGCCGAAAATCCCAGCCATCTGCCGACTCCTTTCTTGCGCTCCAAAGTTCGGCGCAAAATGTCGTCCTTCGGGTTTTGCCGGTTAGCGGATTGTCAAAGAACAATCTTGCCTTTTTTTATTATCACTTTTTCTCTCCTTAGTAAAGCTTCTTTTAATTTCCTGCCGCGGTTGTATCCGCCCGCTCTTCCGTCGCTCCTGACAACGCGGTGGCAAGGAATTTTTGGGTTGCGATTTTTATCCAAAATATTCCCGACTGCCCGCCAAGCAAGAGGCCGCGCCGCTCGCCGGGCGACCTTTTTGTATGTTAAAATCTTCCCTCTCGGAATTTTTTTTACAACATTTAAAACTTTTTCTCTAAACTCCATAACCAGACAAAGCGGGACGAGAGCTGCTCTCGTCTGGCTTGGTTTTGTTGTTGATTTTATTATTTTACCAATTCTGGGACAAAACGAAAAAGCGGAAAAGGCGGAAAAAGACGAAAAAACAAAAAAAACACCCTGGTCCAAATTTCCGCGATCGCGGAAATTTGGACCAGGGTAAAATTAAAGAAAATTAAAAAGGATCAAAAAGATCAAATAAAATCAAATAAAACAAAGCCAAACAAAATTGGGCAAAGTTGAAAAGATATTTTACTTTTCGCCAACGGCTTGCACCAAACAGTACTGCTTTTTCCCGCGGCGAAGCATCAGAGAATCGTTTTTGAGAGAATCCTCTTTTATCATTTCGTCCAAGCCGCTGATTTTTCTTTCATTAACATAAGCACCGCCCTGCTCTATCAGACGTTTAGCGTCTGATTTTGAAGAAGCGAGGCCCGCCTCGCAGAACAAATCAATAACCGAAATTCCTGCTGAGAATCTTTTGCGGCTGATTCTGACGGCGGGCAACGAGGAAACGTCGCCACCTTTTGTTGAAAAAGCGGATTTTGAAGCGTCTCTGGCCTTCTCGGCTTCTTTTTCGCCATGAGCAAGTTTTGTTACTTCAAAAGCTAAAACTTCTTTTGCCCTGCGGAGTTCTGATCCCTGAAATTTTGTCAGTTCCGCGATTTCGTCCAGCGTCAAAAAAGTAAAAAGCTTCAAAAATCTGGCGACGTCTCTATCATCAACATTTATCCAGTATTGATAGAACTCATAAGGCGAGGTCTTTTTAGAATCCAGCCAGACAGCGCCTTTTTCGGTTTTGCCCATTTTCTTTCCGGCGCTTGTCGTAAGCAAAGGTATTGTCAATCCGAAAACTGTTTTCCCGTTTTTACGCCTGACAAGCCCGACTCCTGCCACGATATTCCCCCATTGGTCGTCTCCGCCAATCTGCAAAAGGCATCCGTATTTACCAAAAAGAAAAAGGAAATCGTATGCTTGAAGAATTTGATAATTAAACTCCAAAAATGACAAGCCCTCCTCCCTTTCCAAACGCCATTTATAGCCCTCATTCTTTATCATCTCATTAACCCTGAAATACCTGCCTACCTTTCTTAAAACATCAATATAGTTCAACTTTGAAAGCCATTTTGAGTTGTCCAAAAACAGACCCTTGCCCGCGCCGAAAGAAAGATAGTTTTTTAGCTGATTCAAAATCTTCCTGCTGTTTTTCCCGATTTCGCTCTTTGCCAATATCGGCCTCATTTCAGTTTTCCCGCTCGGATCTCCGACCAAACCAGTGGCGCCGCCGACAAGGGCAATAACCTTATGGCCGGCTCTCTGCAAATTAGCCATTGCCATAATCAAAGCCAAACTACCGATATGCAAACTATCGGCAGTCGGGTCAAAACCAGCGTAAAAAGCAATCTTTTCTTTTGAAAGCAAATTTTCGATGCCCTTCTCGTCTGAACACTGTTTGATAAAACCCCGCTCTTTTAAAATATTGAATGCGTTTTTCTCCATATTTTAATAGTATTAATAAATCACCTTTTGGTCAATTCCAGATAATCATTGGCCTTTGCCAAAATGTTCTTTGCATTCTTAAAGGTAAGTTGTTCCAGCGCCGCTGAATACGGCAACCATCGGGCGGCTTTGTGTTCCGGAGAAATTTTTATCTCTTTTGTTTTTGTCTCTGCCAGATAAAAAACAACTGCCTTAAAAACCCAGGGGGTCTTGCCTTTTTTCCTGTCTTTCTCCGAAACATTTTCTCTGTATTGGCGGAAAAAGTACTTTATTGTCTCCTTGAAGCCGGGAATTATTTTGATGTCGCCGATTCCGGTCTCCTCCCTCACTTCTCTTTTTACCGTTTCAAGCTCGCTTTCGCCAACTTCAATATGGCCCTTGGGCAAATCCCAATGTCCCCCTCTTTTTTGTTCCGGGCGAGAAGGATTGTGCCGCAAAAGCAAATAATAAATCCCGTTATCCTCCCTTCTAAAAATTATGGCTCCAGCTGATTTTTCTCTGGGCATGGTTTTATTGGGCTATTATATCAACTTTTATGAACCAAAAACAGCCCCGCCTGCGGCGGGGCTGTTTTATTGATTTAGTCATTCCTTCCGAAGCTTAAAAGTGGAAATTATTTTTTAGAATCAAACCCCATATCTTCATTTCTGTATGTTTTCCAAACAGCGGTTTCGTCTGACGTTGACGTGGGCTCCAAAGTAGATACTGGAAGCGGTTTGCAAAAAATATTCGGGTAGAGTAAAACCGCGCCGGCAACAACTCCTGCCAAAACAACAACAGTACCTATTGCCAATGGCGTGGATATTTTTTTGTTCATAGGTTGGTCTAAATTATTTTTTATTTTTCAATCAAGGTTTCTAAAATATCAATTGTTCCTTGTCTTTCCGCCCAGTTTTTGATGTATTTTAAATCTACCTCTGAAATTTTTAAAATTGATTTTATGTCCTCTAAATGACGGCTGGAATTTGATTCTCTAAACCACTGAAGTTTAACAATAATTAAATCTTCCGGGGCAATCATAGAAATTGTTTTGCTAAAAACATTTTCTTTGCGGGCTCGTTTAAACTCCATAATTTTATGCTTATCTTTTTTGCCCAATGGCCAAAAATCTATTTTTATGCCGCTTTCATTATGGATTATATTGAACGAAATGTCACGCTCCAGCATGCCTTCTATCCCTTCTTTGTTGATATAAAAATCTTTTTTGAAAAATTTTAACATCTCTTCCGTTTTTGAAGAATCTATTTCTATTATTATATCAATATCGTGAGTGCTCCTGGGAAAACCCCAGTAAGATACCGCCAACCCGCCAGTAACGACGTAAGGAATTTTTAATATTTCCAATCTCTCTACAACCAGCTGCAAAATAGAGATTAAATCAACTTCTTTTTTCATTTTTGGTTAATCCTTCTCAAAATTTCTTTTTTCAGGTTCTCTTCGGAAATCTCAGGATTCCGATTCTTTATATTCTCTCCTGCCAACTTAATAACAAAATCTCTTAATCCCATAGCAATTTTAAGCCGCTCTTCGCCATTTTTTCCCCGCATTATTTCAATATATTTTTTTTCACCCTCGTTAATCATTTGTTTATCTTATAATATTTCTTCTCAATTTGCGAATATCTAATTTTTTCAATCCTTTTTGCGCGCGCCCGGGCAAAAATTTAGTTAAAATATTTCACTAATTCCGCAACAGAATTGGTATTTATTATGTCCTCCTTCTCAGCCCACCCTCTCCGTGCCTGAGCAATGCCGTACTCAATAAAACGCATCTGGTCTTTCTGGTGAGAATCCGTGTTGATTGCCATTTTTACTCCGGCCTCTTTCGCCCGGCGGATATTTATGTCCTTTAAGTCCAATCTTTCCGGATAGGAATTTATTTCCAAAATCGTTCCTGTTTCCTTGGCGGCTCTTAGGATTTTATCGAAATCTATCTGGTATTCGTCGCGTTTTTTAATCAAGCGGCCGGTTGGGTGGGAAATAATGTCAATATTGGGGTTTTTCATCGCCCTTATTATTCTTCCCGTCATTTGCGATTTTGCCATTTTCATTTGCGAGTGAACGCCAGCAATGACATAATCAAGTTGTTTTAAAACCTCGTCTTTAATATCAATTGAGCCGTCAGCCAAGATATTTGCTTCGCAACCGTGGAGAATCTGAAATTTGGACTTTGGATTTGATTTGGCATTTGAACTTTGAATTTTAGCGTTTAATTTATCTATTTCTCTTCCCTGTTGAAGTAATTGTCTTTCATTTAAACCATTCTCTATGCGCAAAAACTTCGTGTGGTCGGAAATGCCAATGTATTCATAGCCAATTTTTTCTGCCGCTTTTACCATCTCTTCAATTGAGTTTTCGCCGCCGTCCCAATCAGAATGGCAGTGCAAATCGCCTCTAATGTCTTTATAGCCGATAATTTTGGGCAATTCCCCCGCAAGGGCTGCCTTAATTTCGCCCTCGTCTTCTCTTAATTCCGGCTCTATCCAAGAAAGGCCGATGGCTTTATAGATCTCTTCTTCTGTTTTGCCGGCAATCATTTTTTTTCCGCGGAAAACGCCGTACTCGTTCAATTTCAAGCCCTTTTCAATGGCTATTATTCTGGTAGCGATGTTGTGCTCTTTTGAGCCGGTAAAATACTGAAGAGCGGAACCATAACTTTTTTCCGGCACCACCCTGATATCCATATCAAAGCCGGCTTCCATTCTTACTGACGCCTTTGTCGTTCCCTTGCCCCAGATCTTGACAACGCCGGGCAAAGAAACGAAAAAATCCATCACTTTTTGAGGATTTTTTGACACTGCCAGCAAATCCGCGTCGCCTATTGTTTCTTTTCTTCTCCTTAGCGAACCGGCTATACTGATTTCTTTTACTTCTTTTAATTTTTTTAATCTTTCGCAGGCCTCTTCTGCCACGGGCATAATATCGCCCAAAAGAAACCTGCCCTTGTCTCTTTTCAAAAAAACAATCCCTTCCAAAATGTTCTTTTCCGTTTTTCCGCCAAAACCGAATAATTTCCCGATCTTCCCCTTCTTCGCCGCTATTTCCAGTTCTTTCAGATTTCTAATGCCCAATTTTTGATAAAGTATTTTCGCTCTTTTGGGGCCCATCCCCTCAACAGCGGTTATCTCGTCCAGATTAATCGGCAACTTTCTCTTTAAATTTTCGTAGTATTTAATTTTCCCTGTTTGGATATACTCCTCCATCTTTTCGGCAATGCTTTTGCCGACGCCGGGGATTTCTTCCAGGGCTTTTAACCCGCCTTTTCTGTATATTTCTTTTACGTCTTCTTCTAATCCTTCCAGCATCAAAGCCGCCTTCTGATAGGCGTAGGGCTTAAAAAGCACCTCTTCCGTTTCCAAAAAAGAAGAGATGTTAAAAAATATTTTAGCGATTTCCCGATTTATCATTTTTGATTTACGCCCGCGCTAAAACGGACGAGGAGGAAAAAGTTGATGCGTGCCGCGCGATTTTGCCGCCATTTCTTTGCGGATCAACAAAAGAAGGAGAGACGAGACAATGGTAAATGAGCCGACAATAACAAAAACCACCCCAAACCCCAGAAAATAAACCGTGATGCCGCCGATCGCGCCGGCGATCCCGGCTCCCAGACCGATGGCCGTGCTTTCCAGGCTCCACTCAAAGGCCTCCCTGCCCTTGTCAATATGCCGGGTAAAAATCGCCAGCCAGGGAGGGAAAACCATTGCCATGCCCACGGCATACCAAAACTGGCATAAATATATATGCCACGGCTGGGAAGAAATTAAATATCCGAAAGGCACCAGCCCCGTCATAAACATTCCTATTATCAAAAATAAAAAGTCGTCTTTGTCGCCGTGGTTTTTATCCAAATAGCGGCCAATCGGAATCTGTAGAACGGATTTTGTAATCCAGTAAAAAAGCGCGGCAAATCCGGCGACCTTGGCTCCTTCTGTCACGCTGCCGGTGATTCTTTCAACCAGAAACAAAGCAAAAACCGGAGAAAGCAATCCCCAGCCGTAATTCAAGAAAAAATCGCTTATCACCAAAACCTTTATTACTTTATTGATTGATTTGAGCATAACCTCTGCTTTTACTCATTATACTAAAAATAAAAAGAGTTCCAAGTATTAAGGAACTCTTTAGGACAGTTCTTAGATTGCTAAGTGCTTTTAATTTTCCCCATTCTTCTGGCTATTTCCAGTTGGACCTCGGCTGGTTTTACAACGAATTCTTCTCTTTGAGTGATCTCAACGCCATTAATTCCTTTGGCTTCTTCTCTGTCCTTGAGTATGGCCTCTTTGTCGGGCTCGTGCTTCACACGAATGAATTTTCCCAACCTGTGTGTGGCGCAATACTCCATAAACCTCTCTACATCGTGAATGGAAACAGAGGGCGGGGTAATCCGCCAGCTGAATTCGCCGGTTGGAAGAGACACGGTTTTTTTCTTCCCGCCTTCGGTCAACTCATCTCTTCTGGCTTGAGCAAAAACATACAACGCGTCAAAAAGGGATTTAATCGCTTCCTGGTGGACCTTGGCCTTTTCCATCGCCTGAATTTTGATTCTCTCTATTTCAGCGTTAAGCTCCGTCTCAATTATCTGAACATCGCGCTGATACTGACCGATCTTGGCTATAAAATCAGCTGCTTCTTCAAGCGTGGCTGGCGCCGGAAGCGCCAACCTTTTCAGCATTCTCTTCTTGGCCATTGTTTTTCTCCTTTTGAGAGAACCAGAAAGGTTGTTAATGTGCGGCTCTAATTTATATTAAAATCAAACAAAAATCAAGTTTTTGAAAATAAAAATTCACCGGTCCGAAAACAGGTGAATTTTGCCGAAACTATAATTCCCGGAAATTTTATTCGTATTTTATCTTTTTTATTCTGTAGGTTGTCTTAATCGGGGAAGAAACCACCACTATGTCGCCGACTTTATGGCCCAAAAGCGCTTTGCCCACGGGCGACTCAAGGGAAATTCTTCCCAGGGAGGGGTTCGCCTCCGAGCTTCCCACAATAGTAAACTCATCTTTTTCCGAGCCGTCTATCTCCAGCTCCACTTTTGCTCCCGGATTGATGGCTTCCTTCGCTTCTTTTCTGGAGGGGGGTTTTATCAAAACGGCATTTTTAATAATATTAGAAAGTTCGCTTATTTTGGAGTCAATAAGATTCAAATCTTCTTGAAATAAAATATATTCCGGGTTCAAATCTTCCGATTCCCAAATTTTCGGCACGTCCCCTGAGGTTTTGCCGGCTTTTTTGTCCTTTAAAAATTCGTACTCTTTTTTCGCCCTCTCAAGCCCTTCTTTTGTTATGTAAATTTTTTCATCGCCGCCCATTTTATTATTCTAATTTTTAATAATTAATTATACCCTTCGGTCAGAACCTGTCAACGCGTCAAAACCCATCTTGCAAAAAGTTCGGTTAATCTGCCGCCGGAGGCGGCGCCAGACAAAAAATCCGCCCCAAAGGGCGGATTTTTTAATAATCGGTCGGCATGCCCGGCATTCCGGGGAAATCCCGCTTCTTCTCTTCCGGCTTTTCGGCAACAACGCATTCAGTGGTTAAAAACATGCTTGCCGCAGAAACCGCGTTTTGAAGAGCCGAACGAACAACCTTTGTCGGGTCAACAACGCCGGACTTCGCCAAATCTTCGTATTTCATGTTTTCTGCGTTAAAGCCGAATCCTTTTTCTCCTTCTTTTATTTTTTGAACCACCACGCCTCCATCCGTACCGGCGTTCTCGGCGATCTGCCTTACAGGCGCTTCCAGGATTTTTTTAAGAATCTCAATGCCGGTTTTTTCTTCTCCTTCCATCTTTAATTCGTCAAGAGCCAAACTTGCCCTGAGCAGAGCCACGCCGCCGCCAGGCACCACCCCTTCCTCCACTGACGCTCTCGTCGCGGACAAAGCGTCTTCTGTTTTATGCTGTTTGGCCCTTTGTTCCACTTCCGTAGCCGCTCCAACCTTGATAACCGCCACTCCGCCTGAAAGTTTTGCCAGACGCTCTTTTAACTTTTCTTTGTCAAAATCCGATTCTGCCGCTGCAATTTCCCGCTTGATCTGTTCTGTCCGAGCTTCAATGGCTTCCTTTTTGCCTTTGCCTTCAACGATTGTCGTATTTTCTTTTGTGGAAACGACTCTTCTGGCAGAGCCCAGTTTTTCCAACCCGATGTTTTCCAGTTTTAGACCGGCTTCTTCTGAAATTAATTCCCCGCCCACAACGCAGGCGATATCAGACAGCATCTCTTTTTTTCTGTCTCCGAACCCGGGCGCTTTTATCGCCAAAGCGTTGAAAGTCCCGCGAAGCTTATTCACCACCAATGTCGCCAGAGCGTCGCCTTCTATTTCTTCGGCTATAATCACCAAGTCCTTCTTGCCGCTTTGGGCGACTTTTTCCAAAACCGGCAGAATCTCATTCAAAGAGGATATTTTCTTGTCGGTGATTAATATGTATGGCTCCTCGTAAACCGCCTCCATCCTTTCGGCGTTTGTTATCATATAATGGGAAACGTAGCCGCGGTCAAATTGAAGCCCTTTTACAATTTCTTTTTGCAAAGAAAAAGTTTTTGATTCTTCTATTGTAATTACGCCGTCTTTTCCCACTTCATCCATGACTTCGGCGATCAGATTGCCGATTTCTTTTGATTCGGCGGAGATTGTCGCCACTTGGGCGATTTCGTCCTTGGTGGTGACTTTTTTCGCCATCTTCTTTAATTCCGACACCACCCTTTCCAAACCCTTTTCCACCCCGCGCTTAACGGCAAGGGGATTGGCTCCGGCGGCCACATTCTTTAATCCGTCGGAAATTATGGCTTGAGCCAAGACCACGGCCGTTGTCGTGCCGTCGCCGGCGACATCGTTGGTTTTTTCAGCCACCTCTTTGACTATTTCCGCTCCCATATTTTCCACCTTGTCCTCCAGCTCAATTTCTTTGGCGATGCTTACGCCGTCGTTGGTGATGGTGGGAGAACCGAAACCCTTGTCCAGCACAACGTTCCTGCCTTTCGGGCCCAGGGTAATTTTTACGGCGTCGGCAAGTTTGTCGGCTCCGGATTTTAATTTTTTCTTTGCTTCTTCGTGAAAAATAATTTGTTTAGACATAGTTTTTAAAGCGCCAAACCACAAGCGCCAAATTGCAAACAATATTAAATGATTAAAATTCAAAGTTCTAAACGCGTTTTGGGTTTTAGAAATTAGAATTTAGGATTTGTTTGGGATTTGGGATTTGGGATTTGGGATTTTCATTATTAAGTTTACTCAATGACGGCCAGGATGTCTTCTTCTTTGGCTATTAAATATTCCTTGCCTTCAATTTTTAATTCGTTCGGCCCGTATTTGGTGAATAGAATCCGGTCTCCGACTTTAACCGCAGGCGGAACGAGCTTTCCGCTGATCATTTTCCCGCATCCCGCAGCCACAACTCTTCCCTGCTCCGGCCTTTCCTTGTCGACGGTTTCGGGAAGCAAAATGCCGGATTTGGTTTTTTCGTTTTGTTTTATCGGCTCAATAAGAATATAATCCGCTAATGGTTTTATTTTCATAATTTAATTTGCCGCGGCGCAAATTTTTGCGAGCAGGCGCGGATATGTTTAGCCGCGTCATACTGCAATCCGTTTTATGATCAAACAGATATTGGCGCCACTTTGGCACTTAAAACTCTTAAGTGATAATTAAGTGATAATTTTATATGTTCCAATTTAAAAGAAATCCAAAACAATGTCAAGGGTTTGCGACCCTTGCCAAAAACCAACCAGAACAAATAGCAGGCCATAAGTTGAGTTCGGCTTGGTCCGACCTCGCCCGGACTTTAATCTTTGCCCGGGCTTTAATCTTTAATTGGAATACGAAAAAAATTAAGCCTGACAGAAAATCAGCGATCGCTGATTTTCTGTCAGGCTTAAAATAACGGCGAACCGGAATAATAAAAGATCAAAAATAAAAAATCAAAAACAAAAATCCGAAATAATAAAGAATCAAAATAACAGCTGACTCTTGTCCCCGGCATCAATGCCTACTCGCCTCTCCCCGTTCTCTCTCAAATTGTTTTTAAAGGAACAAAAAAAACCCGAGAACGGATCTCGGGTTTGGGATTTTAGGCAAGGTCCCGGACCATTTTTAAAACGGTGCCCGGACCTGCCGAATCCAAAAAAGGAAAGCAGAAAAAAGCTAAAGCACATCCATGTATTTCCAGGCCTCTCTCAACTTCTTCAGAGCAACTTCCTCCAAAGCCCTGATCTTGTTGAAATCCAGGCCTGTCTCTTTGGCTATCTTCCATCTGGGAACTAAATTCGGCGCCTGGTCTCTGCCCAGCCCGAACTTAATGGCGAGAATCCTTCTTTCCAGTTCTGTAAGCCCGGCGATATTCCTGTTTAGGATTTCCGCCAATCTTTCCAGCATTTCTTCGCGCTGTTCCTCGCTCCGGCGTTCCGTTTCATCGCTCTTTTCCATACCAGGGTCAAATGACACCGGATAGCGCCGCCTGTCTCTTTCCGCATAACGCATTAGCCGGCAGAAAGCGCACTGTATTGAACGAGTGGCGTAGGTGGCGAATCTGACGCCCCTTTCAACATTAAAATGTTCTATTGATCTTGCCACGGCGAAAAGTCCTTCCGCCGCTAATTCGGGATACGAAAAACCATTTATTTTAACGCGGCCTGCGCAGGATAAAGCCAAACCGGCGTGAGCGTTCATAAGGCATCTTCTCAGCCACAAAACTTTTCTGAACCACTGCATTGCCAAACCGACTTCTTTTGGGTCGGACGACTCGCCGTTGGCACGAAGCCCCGATGACTGACAAAGACGATACCGACAGTAGTTATAAAGGAGAAAAACCCCTGGCTCTCTAACAGAAGCCAAGGTAGCTGATCTTCGCTGCAACTCTTTTTGGCTCAAACCGTCCCAAACTTCTTCTGAAACAAGGGGCGGCACATCTTCTGCCAAAAATGCTTCAAGTTTTTTCTCAATTATTCTGCGTGTTTCGGGCTTATGGAAATCTTTGTGATCAACAAAACCCAACTTCTCACGCTTTAACTTTTCCCGCAAATCCTTGTCCAGCAGCGGCTCCTGCCACAACTGAAAATCCTTAAGATCGCGCCACCTTGCCCTGCTTCCTACCTGGCTTATCATTTTTGTTTCCCCTTTCCATTGGGTTTTAAAGGTGCTTGAACTGAAATCCTAAAATTATTTTATATTTTTCACATTTTTAAGATATTGTCCAGTATGGCTTCTCTTGTTCTTGGCGATTTCTGCGGCCGTACCTTCGGCTATAATGCATCCGCCTTCTTTTCCTCCTTCGGGCCCCAAATCGCAAATCCAGTCCGCGTTTTTTATGAAATCCAGGTTATGCTCAATTGCCAAAACCGTGTTTTGTTTTGCCACCAAGCCCCTCAGAACGGAAATCAGTTTTTTAACATCGTCAAAATGGAGGCCGGTTGTGGGTTCGTCCAGTATATAAAGCGTTTTTTGGGTGTCTTTTTTGGAAAGCTCCGTTGCCAGCTTTACCCTTTGCGCTTCACCGCCCGACAAAGAGGGAGCGGGCTGGCCCAGCTCCATATAAGAAAGGCCCACTTCGTTCAATGTTTTCAGTTTTTGAAAAAGGCCGGGGATGTTTTTAAAAAATTCCATTGCCTCTTCAATAGTCATTCCCAAAACTTCGGCGATGTTTTTGCCCTTATATTGAATCTCCAGCGCCTCTCTGTTGTATCTTTTGCCCTTGCACTCCTGGCACTCAATATAAATATCCGGCAAAAAATACATTTCAACTTTTATCTGGCCCTGTCCTTCGCAATTCTCGCAACGGCCCCCTTTGACATTAAAACTGAATCTGCCCGGGCCGTAGCCCCTGATTCTTGCTTCTTTTGTCTTGGAAAAAATATCCCTGATATGAGAAAAAGCGCCTGTGTAGGTGGCGGGGTTTGACCTGGGGGTTCTGCCGATGGGCGACTGGTCAACCAAAACAACTTTGTTTATAAACTCCGCGCCCCGGATTTCTTTAAACTTGCCCGGCTCTTCTTTCGCCCGGTAAAATCTTTTCAAAAGCGCCTTTGCCAAAACATCGGAAACCAAAGACGATTTTCCGGAACCGGAAACGCCGGTAACGCAGACGAATTTTTCCAGGGGAACTTTAAAGTCAATTCTTTTCAGATTGTTTTCCTCCGCCCCCTTAACAATGAGGTATTTTTGAGTTTGGGATTTGGGATCTGGAGTTTGGGATTTGGGGCTTGAGATTTGATTGGTTATTGGGACTTGGGATTTAGAATTTTGAAAACCCGGTTCCACCTTTTTGCGTCCAGACAAATATTCGCCGGTCAATGAATGAGATTTTATAAGCTGACTTGGCGTTCCCTCAAACACCACCTTGCCTCCGTGTTTTCCCGCTCCCGGTCCCACGTCAATAACCCAATCCGCCGCCATTATTGTTTGAGGGTCGTGCTCAACCACGACAACCGTATTGCCCAAATCCCTTAAGCCCTTCAACGTCTCAATGAGCCGGCCCTGATCTCTGGGATGCAGTCCTATTGAAGGTTCGTCTAAAATATACAGAACTCCGGTAAGTTTTGAGCCGATCTGGGTGGCTAACCTGATTCTTTGCTCTTCGCCTCCCGCCAAAGTTGACGCCCTCCTGTCCAAGGTTAAATAATTGAGCCCTACGTCAATCAAAAACCTGGCGCGATTCAAAATTTCCTTTACAATCGGCTGGCTTATGCTTAAACTGGTTTTTTTTATGTTGTGCCTGCCGAAATCAGCGAAAAAATCTTTCAACTGGGAAATCGGCATATCAACCACTTCGCTGATGGATTTTCCCGCCACCTTTACCGCCAAAACTTCCGGTTTTAATCTTTTCCCTTGGCATCCCGGGCATTTTTTGACGATCATATATTGTGAAATCTCTTCTCTGGTCCAGTCGGAATCGGTTTCGCGGTATCGTCTTTCCAAATTAGGGATCACGCCTTCAAATTTTTTATTGTTTCCGTATAAGATGATTTTTATAATATTCTGGGGAAGATTTTTTACTGGCTCCTCCAAGGAAAAATTATAATCCCTTGCTAACTCTGAAAGCTGAAGCCAGAAATAACTCTGCCTTCCGATTTTGTGGGAAGCCCTCATCCAAGGGATAACCGCGCCTTCCGCAAGGGTAAGGTTTTTATTGGGCAAAACCAGGGCCGGGTCAACCTCCAACCTTTCTCCGAGGCCCGTACACTCGGGGCAAGCGCCGTAAGGACTGTTAAAAGAAAAAAGCCGCGGCTCCAAATCCGGAAGAGAAATCCCGCATTTGACGCAGGCAAAATGCTCGGAAAAAACTATGTCTTCGTTTTTGGATTTTGAACTTTGAATTTGTTTAGTATTTTGGATTTTAAATTTTGAATTTACAATTAATATTCCTTTCCCCACTTTCAACCCTGTTTCAATGGAATCAGCGAGCCGGGACTTGTCCAAATCATTGTTCAAAACCAACCTGTCAATCACGACTTCAATCGTGTGCTTTTTATTCTTGGACAAGGGCTTTTCCAAGGTCTCTTCCAATCTGTAAACAATTCCGTCAAGCCGTATCCTGACAAAACCGCTTCTCCGGATCTCTTCCAAAACTCCGCGGTGCTCCCCTTTTTTGCCCTGGACAACAGATCCCAGCACATTGATTTCTCCGCCTTCGGGTATTTTTAAAATCTGGCCAACAATCTGATCCACTGTTTGCCTTGAAATCGCTTTTCCGCATTTTGGGCAGTGCGGCTCTCCGATTCTGGCGAAAAGCAGACGCAAATAGTCATAAATTTCTGTTATTGTGCCTACGGTGGACCGAGGGTTATGGCTGGCTTTTCTTTGGTCAATGGAGATCGCCGGGCTTATGCCTTCTATTTTATCCACGTCGGGTTTATCCATCACGCCCAAAAACTGCCTGGCGTAAGCGGACAAACTTTCAACATAGCGCCTCTGGCCTTCGGCGTAGAGAGTGTCAAAAGCAAGAGAAGATTTTCCGGAGCCGGAAATTCCGGTAAGAACAACCAGTTTATTCCTCGGAATGTCAACGCTGACATTTTTGAGATTATGAACCCTGGCTCCCCGGATTTTGATAAAGTCGGATTTCATAGGGTGCTCCATTATAGTCCAGTTCGGCCCAGAAATCAAGGGTTTTGCATCAAAAAAACCGCCTCAAATGAGACGGTTTGTTCGCCTGCAAATCAATATTATAATAAAAATTTATTTTACTTTGATTTTCTTCACCAAAAGCTCCAGCAGATTTTTAACCTCTTCTTG
>Ga0172363_10001789_pt1 | contig 17309 bp, 16 predicted proteins | sample LakKivs2_kivu2a2_FD_114541 | JGI IMG/M metagenome (GOLD analysis project Ga0172363, IMG submission 114541) | Sediment microbial communities from Lake Kivu, Rwanda - Sediment s2_kivu2a2 | ecosystem: Environmental > Aquatic > Freshwater > Lake > Sediment | place: Rwanda: Western Province, Lake... | reverse complement strand
CTTTTACAGATTTAACTACTACTAATTTATTAGCAACAACTGGAACTTTTACAGATTTAACTACTACTAATTTATTAGCAACAACTGGCACTTTTACTAATATTACTAATTCTGGTTTAATATCAACTACTAATTTATTAGCAACAACTGGCACTTTTACTAATTTAACAACAAATAATTTATTAACAACAAATGGAACTATTACTAATTTAACTACTAATAACATAACTAATTCTAGTTTTATATCAACAGTTAATTTATTATCGGCAACTGGTGGTTTTACTGATTTAACTACAACTAATTTATTAGCAACAACTGGCACTTTTACCAATTTATTTACTACTAATATTACTAATTCTGGTTTAATATCAACAACTAATTTATTAGCAACAACTGGCACTTTTACAGATTTAACTACTACTAATTTATTAGCAACAACAGGTACTTTTACTGATTTAACTACTACTAATTTATTAGCAACAACTGGCACTTTTACTGATTTAACAGTATTAAATACATCATTATTTGGAACATCAAATACAAACCATTTAAGTATAACTGGAGCAAATACAGGATTACCAACAAGAATAGAAGCATTAGGAGGAGATTCAAATATATCCATATTATTTATACCAAAAGGAATAGGGACAACAATAGAAGATTATCAATATTATGTAGCAACACCACCAATATATTCAGGAGGTAATTTAGGAATAGTAAGTAATCTTAATTATAATAATACAGCACGATATAATAATATTAGATGGTCATCTAATTTTAATGCTGATACACGAAATTTTTTATATCCTGTACATTTTAGTAATACATTTTCAAATACAAGAATTACAGTTCCAGTAAATGGTATATGGAATATAACATTTTTTTTAAATATATCAGTTGTAACAGAAATAATATCTTATTTAACATTAAATTTAGATACTAATGATATTTTAAATGGTAGTATTAATGTAACTCCTAATTTTACATATACAACTTCAAATCAAATAAGAATATTGGCATTAGGACAAGGTTTTCAAGGACCTGCTATATCAATATATACAACTTTAACTTGGACTGGATATGTTAAAACAACTGATTTTTTATTATGTGGATTTTATCGTCCATTATCTGCATCTACAAATTATCCTGCTAATGTTGTTAGAAATGGATTACATTTAACATTATTACAACGAACTTCTTAGATTATTAAAATAATATACTAATTTTGTTAAAAATTAATATATTAATAAATAATATAATGGATAAAAAATATCCAATAAGCAAACAAGGTAAAAAATGTATAGGACCATGTTATAAAGCAGGAACATATATAGTACATCCAATTACATTAGAATATGTAACATCAAAAAATAATCCATTTTGTCCAGTAGCAGAATATGAATATATAAATCCAACAACTAATCAAGCAGAATTAAGATTAATTGACGATTGTAATATACCAACAAACAGTAAAGAAACAGAAATAAATGATATTGATTTTATAATACCAATAATGGATTATGATGCAAATGATTTTTTAAAAATATATTACAATATATACACATATGATGATACAATAAATTGGTTATTAAATAATGAAAGTTCAATATATACAAAAGCAAGAATAATTGAAAATGCATTAAATTCATTTGGACCAAATTTAGATTTTTTATTGGATAATACTATTAATAAATTTTTTATACAATTAATTAAAAAAGAATGGATGGATTATATTTTTAATAATTTAATTTCAATATACATACACTATGATAATGAATATAATATAGAAAAAAGAAAAAAAACAACTAATAATAAAAAAGAAAGAATAAATTATTTTAGTAATAAATATGTAAATAAAAATATAATAAGTTTATTAATGGATAAATATATTGAAAAATATAAAAAGGAATGGAATAATATATCATCACATTTATTAAATATTAAAATTTTTACAATAGAGTTTTATAAAAATTATTTAATATCAAAATTAAAATCTAAATAATTTAATATGTCAGAACATACAGAATTAAATATAAAATCTATAGTTATTCAAGGTGATAAAGAAGATGAATGGTATGCTTTACTCCCATGGCAATATGCACTTTTAATAAATTTTATTAAAACTTCACCACAAAGAAATACAATGTCAAATGAAATAACTAAAAATTATATTATTAATGGAAATAATGTAATATTAAAATATGTAGCATATTATTCAAAATTAGGATTATATTATATAATAAATAAAACTACTGGAAAAATTAGACAAATATTAATGTTACCTAAACATAATGGATCTAAAACCATTCAAAAAGAACAACTTGATGATTTAAATAAATATTTTGAATCAACACAAAGAGGAGGGAATATAAATTCAGAAACAAGTGAAAATGGATTTAATGTAGTGGTTGATCCATATTTAAGATATACAGGAGTTGAATTTAGTACAACAAGTCCAATATTATTTAGTGAAAAAATAGATTATAAAAAGGATTATTTACCATCATTAAGAATTGATACAAATGAATTTGATAATAAAACATTAAATATATCATATTATCAGAATATAAATGTAGATTATAAAGTTCAAGATAGAGTAGTAAATTATTTTTATTATAAATTATTAGATAAATATTTATATGAAGATTTAATAGATATATTAAATTATTTCATAATACAAAATGGAGAAGTAAAATTAATATCAAAATTATCAGACTATAAGAGTGATAATTATGAAAAAGATACATCAAAAGATATTGAAAAAAAAGTAGATTATATTGGAGAACATATATTTACTAAAAAAATGATGCGTGAAATTTTATCAATGATTGTTAATGAAAATGTTATTAGTTGGGTTGATTTACATAAACACTCTCAAATTATTAAAGAATTAGTTAGAAAAAAAATTAAAAATAATATTAAACATAAATTAAGTAATTAATTTTATTAAATTTTATTAAATTTAATAAACTTAAACAATAAAGTATATAAGAGTAATAATGACAATACATGATGATTATTTAATATATCAAGAAAAATATGAAAAACAATATGGGAAAGATAAAACAATAGTATTATGTCAAGTAGGTTCATTTCATGAAGCCTATTCAACAGAAACAAGAGGACCAAATTTAAGAGAGATATGTGATTTATTAGGAATAACATTAACAAGGAAAGATAAAAGTATAGATAAAATAGATGAAAAAAATCCATATATGGCTGGATTCCCATCAGTTGCTTTAACTAAATTTTTAAATATATTAATGAATAATAATTATACAGTTATAGTAATTGATCAAGTAACACCACCACCAAACCCAAAACGAGAAGTAACTGGTATATATTCACCTGCTACTTATATTGAAGAATCTTTTTCACCTGATGCAAATAATTTAGTATGTTTATATATTATTGATGAACCACAAAAAAATTCAGATTCATTAATGTGTATTGGTATGAGTGTTGTTGATTTATCAACAGGATTTTCTTCTGTTCATGAAGCATATTCTATTAATGGAGATGAAAAATATGCTTTAGATGAAGCATTTAGATTTATTAATAGTTATAAACCAAAAGAAACGATAATATATAGAAAAGAAAAGAGTAAATTATCAAAGAGTAAAGAAGAATTAATATTATATTTAGAATTAGAGAATAAATTATATAGATATTATGATAAAATAGATAAAAATTATGAAACATTACAATATCAAAGGATATTTTTAGAGAAAATATTTCCAATTAGAACAATGTTAAATATATTTGAAGCATTGGATTTAGAAAATAAAATATATGGAATTACAAGTTATGTATTATTATTAAATTATGCTTATCAACAAAATGATAATATTGTTAAGAATTTAAATAAACCAGAAATATATAAAAATAATATTCATTTAAATCTTGGAAATAATGCAGTTCAACAATTAAATATATTAGATAATAATGATTTAACAAATAAAACAAAAATAAATTCATTATTTGATGTTGTTAATAACACATCTACTTCAATTGGAAGAAGATATTTAAAATATCTTCTAACAACACCATTAATTGATAAAAATGAACTAATTTTAAGATATAATTGTGTTGAAGAAATAATTAATAAAAATATAGATATTGAGAAATATTTACAAGGTATATTAGATATTGAAAGATTACATAGAAAAATTTCATTAGGGTTAATACATCCATTTGAATTTTTAAATTTATTAAATAGTTATCGTGAAATACAAAAAATTATAAAAATAACTGAAACAACTGAATATATTATAAAATATCAACCAAATAATATGTATATTAAACAATTAAATATATTTATTGAATATTGTGATAAAGTTTTTAATTATAATGAAATGAAGAAATATTTATTAAATGATATTGATAATAGTTTCTTTAATTTAGGATTTTCTAATAATATTGATAATTTACAAAATAATATTGATACTAATATGAAAATTATGGATAATTTTTGTAGTGAATTAAATAAATATATTGATGATAATAAAACTAAAACTAAATTTAAAAAAAATATTGAAGATGAAGATTATAAAGTATCATTAAAAAAAAATGATCGTGATGGATATTATTTAAGTTTAACAAAAATAAGAGCGAAAGCATTACAGAAAAATTTAGAGAAAGTAAATGAAATTAAAATAACAAATGAATATAAATTAAGAGTAAAAGATTTAGAATTTAAAGAATTACCAAAAGGAAATACAAAAATATTTTGTGAAGAATTAAATAGATTATCAAATGAAGTAATAAAATTAAGATATGATATTTCTACAATAATAAAAGATGAATATGTAAAATTATTAAAAGATTTTCATGATAAATATAATGATTTATTTAAAAAATTAACAACTTTTATTGGAACATTAGATATATTAAAATCTAATGCAAAAACCGCTAAATTATATAATTATACTAAACCAACTATTTTAGAAAATAAAAATGGTTATATTAAAGCCTTACAATTAAGACATCCAATTGTTGAAAGAATTAAAACTGATGTTGAATATATACCTCATGATGTTGAATTAGGTAAAAATAAATCAGAAAATTATATTGATGGTATGTTAGTATTTGGTATAAATAGTGCAGGTAAATCTGTATTTATGAAAGCAGTTGGAATTAGTGTTATTATGGCTCAATGTGGTATGTATGTTCCTGCTGTTTCATTTGAATATACTCCATATAATTCTCTATTTGCAAGAATATCTGGTAATGATAATCTATTTAAAGGTCTATCATCATTTGCTCTTGAAATGGTAGAATTACGAGCAATATTAAAACGAACAGGACCATATACATTGGTTATTGGAGATGAAATATGTAGAGGAACAGAACATATATCTGGAAATGCATTAGTTAGTGCAACAATAATACAATTATCAAAAACAGGTTCATCATTTATTTTTGCAACTCATTTACATGAAATACCTAAAATGAAAAGAATACAAGAATTAAAAAATGTTAAATCATTTCATTTAACAGTAGAATATGATAAAAAGAATAATATTTTAATATTTGATAGAATATTAAAAGAAGGTTCAGGAGAACCTATTTATGGTATAACTGTTGCTAATTATTTAATTCATGATTCTGAATTTATGAAATTGGCTCAGGAAATTAAAAATGATATATTATGTCTTCCTAATGATATTTTACCAGATAAAAAATCTCGTTATAATAGTAAAGTATATATTTATGATTGTTCAATTTGTAATAAGAAAATACATAATCCAGAAAATTTAAATGGCGAATATGATACTCATCATATTAATTTTCAAAAAGATTGTGAAAATGGTTTTGTTAAAAATAAACCACATGTTTTAATGAATTCTGAAGCAAATTTACTAATTTTATGTAAAGAATGTCATCATAAAGTCCATAATAATAAAATTAAAATTAAAAAATTCATGGATACATCAATTGGAAGAAAATTAGATATTAATAAAAATTAAAATTATATAATTTTAATTTTTATTAATATCTAATTATTCTTTCAATTGATAGGGCTATAAAGTTATAAGTTTTTACAAAAAACTTATAACTTTATTGATACATCAATTGGAAGAAAATTAGATATTAAATAATATTTTTTTGTTAAAAAAAATATTATTTAATATTTAATTACTCTTCCAATTGATAGGGCAAATGAATAACAAAATTGTTATTCATTGATAGAACTATAAAGTTATAAATTTTTTATAATTATTTTGATAAAAATAATTATAAACCTAATTTTTGTTTTTTTGTTTTATCATTTAACCATATCAATATAAATGCAGTATCTTTTCCATCATTATTATTAATTCTAATATCTACATCTATATTTGATGTTTTTTGTTGTAATCTATTTTCTATTAAATTTAAAAATTTAATTGTATCATGATTGTCTATATCTAATTTATTTATTGAATTTTCTAATAATATTTCATTTTCTTTTAAATTATATTCATTGGTTGTTTCTGTATATATCTTCCATTCAGTATCTTCTATTAAAAATCCTGATGCTTTTCCTTGATATCTCCTAAATATTTGTTTTGTATATTTTATAAAATCAACTAACTCCATTTCCTCTTGTTCTTCTTTATAATTTTCTAATTCATATAATAATAATATACTTTTTGCTTTTTTTGAATCAATATATTTTAAACATAGATATTTTAATTCTTCATCTGTACATTTATCTAAATTTTTATTTAAATAATTGGCAAAATCACTATCTCCTGTTTTTTTATAATTTCCTGTATATTCATTATAATAATAATTCTTTAATTTTTCTAATTGTTGATAATTATTAATTTTTTTTAAATTACTTCTAATATTATTCTCTAATTGTATTATATTATTTTCCATTAATTAATATTTTTATTATTTTATTATTAAAATTACACATTTATTTTATATTCATTATTTTCTAATTTTAATATTAATATATTATCTATTACTCCCTCTGTTTGATTATATATTACATGTTTTTGATTAATTTTCTTATTATTTATATACTCTTCAAATGTTTTTATTAATTCATTGTATTGTTTTTTATCTTTTATTTTTATTTCTAATTCTAAATATTCCTTTATTTTTATCATCTTTTGTATTGGATTTAATTTATTCCATGGTTTCTGATATAAATATTTATCCATCATTACATATAATTCTTTCTGATTTGTTAATTTTATTGTAGGCTTTTCTTGATTCATATTTTCTACTATCTTATTTAATTTATTTATTCTATCTATTATATCCTCTTTATTACTATAATCTTCCCCTAATTTACTCTTTAAATGCTCTACTTCTAATTCAAATTTAATCTTTTTATTATTATTTCTTATATCTTCTATCTTTTTAATATCCATCTACTTATATTATTATATTTTTTATAGTTTATATTATATTATCAATTTTTTAAATAAATGACTTAATTTTGTATAATAAAAGTAAGTTATTTATTTAAAAAATTAATAATGTAATATAAATTAAAATTCATTTTTTTGTTAAATTATATGTAATTTCTTTTTTTTTAATATGATCATTTGTTATATTATAAAATAATGATACACTTATTTTTCCATTATTAAAACAATCATCTCTACCATTTATTTTACATAAATTTATTTTTCTATATGGACAGTTTTTATTACATAAAAATTTATTATATTTTATCCACCCATTATTTAACAGCATATTTTATTATTTAATAAATTATAGTTTATTATAATTTATTAAATCAATTTTTTCAATTTTTTTAATAATAATCAATATTTATAACTTAGCATAATGTTCTCCACATTCTGCTTTACAAATAGGACAATGATAATTATAGTTAGTTAAATATTCTTTAATACATGATTGATGAAAATAATGAGAACAAGGTAATATTAAAAATGTATTTTCACTATTATTTTCAGGTTTTAATTTATCTAAACAAATAGTGCAAGTTTGATCATCTTCTAAATCTTTTACAAGTGTTTTTAGTTTTTCATAATTTACTTTATTTAATTTATTAAATGATTCTTCTGTTAATACTACTGGTATATCTTCTTGATTTTGTGCATTATACATTTCATTCACTATGTCTAATATATTTCCTGTCATTAAATTATTCATTATATTAAATATATTATAATAATTTGGTTGATTATTTATTGGTTGTTGTTGTTGCTGATTTGGATTATTTATATTATTCCATAATTGTTGTTCATCTAATAAATTTACTGGAGTGTAATCATCTTTTTCCTGTATTGAGTTTAAAATATTTAATCCATTTACACATATATTATCATTTTTAACTTGTTCATATAAATTATCTTCAGTATGAATATATAATAATTCATTAATATTTAAATTATCATAATATTCATCAAAATCTAAATGACTATATTTATTATTGTAATTATTTATTATTTCATTAATTAAATTATCATCATTTATATTCTTATCATGTAAATATAATTTATATACCATTAGCATATCTGATTCCATTTTTTTTATATAAATATTATTATATTCTAATATTTATTTTATTTATCAAATTTTTTTAATATATTTATATATTAAAAATATAATGTCAAATATATATTCTAACAAAATTATATTTTTGTCAATCATAATTTTTTTAATTTTATTTATTTATTGTCGTGTATTAAATTTTTATAACTTTTTACTATTTTTAATATTATTTTTTATTATCTATTATTTATCAAATTATTATGTTAAATCTACTGATTTTGTTTCTCATAAAAAAGAATATATTATACCTAATATTAATAATGATAATAAAGATATTATAGATTTTGTATTTTCAATACAAGATTTATATAAATATAATCCAAATGCATATCAAGAATGTATTGATAATTTAAATTCATTTTTCGAAATATATGAATTAACAATGAAAAAAATAGAAAATAAAGGAAAATATTATGATTTAGCAAAAACATATATGAGAAATAGTGTTAATAGTTTGCAATCAATAATATTTAATTTAGATGCAAATAATAACTTAGTTGATAAATTAAATAGATCACATTTAAGATTACAAACATTATTAAATAAATATTTAAATGATATATATCATAAATGTAAAGAACAAATATTTTTTAATGGATTAGATAATAGTATAAAAATACCAGAAAAAGGAGAATTAGGATATAATATATATGATAATTTTGATGATTATACAGGAAAATATAATAAAGATTTTACTTATCAGTTTATTTAAAATCTAAAAAATAAAATCTTATAATAAATAAATGAAATATAATTTTATAAAACCTGAAGATTATGAAGTTAAACAAAAAAAATATTTTGTTTTTTATCAATTAACTCTTTTTAAACATCCTAAAACTAATAAACATCACATACGAAAATTTGTATTAGATGATGACTATAATTTTGTTGATGTTAAAGAATATTATATTACAAAAGAACAATATGATAAATTTATTAAAACACATCCATATAATAAATATAAACAATATCAAGTTTATACATTAGATAATATAGAATATCCTAATATGTCAGATATATTAACATGTCAATCTGATATTTTACACAATAAATCAAATGATCAATTTTATACTAATTTTGCTCCAATTATGTAAATTTTTTTTATATTTATATAAATTAAATATAAATATAAAAATGGATATTAATATTGATCAAGCAACTCCTAGAAATGATTTACATTTAACTGATGATGGTAGATATTTTCATAAAACTGGTCCTGATAATTTAGATATTGATAAATTTAATAGACGATTCACTCAATATGAAATTAGAAGACATAATGAAATGAATAGAATTTTACAAGATAAATTAAATGATCTAAATAGACCTCAGGAAGAATTACCTATTTATAATCGTCCTTTAGGTCAAATACTTATTGAAACTAAAGATAATATATTTAATATATTTGATGAATCATTAAGTGGTAATATTTCTATTGATACTTTTACTGGTTTTAATAGACTATTCTATATCGGAATATGTATATTATTTATCGCCTTTTTGATTTTTGTTTTTAATTTTATCCTACTTAATTTTGATTAATTATTTTATTATTTCTATATATTTTACATATGTTAATATTCTCATTCTACAACAATACCGTTTTATTTCTAAATTATCTAATAATTCTCTTCTTAATTTATCCTTCTCTTCTTCATTTATATCTGTTCTATTTAATATTTTATTAGATTCTTCCTCAAATAGTAATTGTTTATTTCCTAATATTGTTTTACATGTTGGACATCTTAGATATAACATACTTATTATTTATTTTATATTATTTTATTCTTAAATTTTATTATTTATTTTTTTTATCAGTTTTTTATAAAGTAAATAGTATATATTTACTTTACTATAACTAATTTAACTATGTTGAATTAGTTATTGAAATTTGTCCAGTTATATCATCTATTGTAGAAGAATATATATCAGTATGATTTGGTATATAATTTACATACCATTCTCTCCTATATTTATTGTAATCAACTGTTACTATTGGCAATTTTAATTTTTTATAATTTTTTGATTTCCATAAATAAATTACTTTAATTGGTTTATCTAATTTTATATTCCATGATATAAATGATTTCCTAATTGCTTTTTCAACCGTTAAATTTATAGTTTTTATAGATTTATTATATTCATCCATATAATTATTAATAAATAAAATTTAATTTGCAATTAAATTTTATTTATTATTAATTATATGGATCTAATTATAAATTAAATTAATTTATAAGTTCATCCATATAATTATTATTTAATTTATAAAACTTAATTATAAATTAAATAATAATTAAATGGATCTAATTATAAATTATTAATTATAATTTAATTAATAATTTATAATTTCATCCATATAATTAATAATAAATAAAATTTAATTTGCAATTAAATTTTATTTATTATTAATTATATGGATCTAATTATAAATTAAATAATAGCGGGATTTTTATTAGGATCATTAACAAATGGTAAAATAGATTTAACATGACCAACACCTTTAGTAGTTCCTTCTCTAAAAAAGAAGATCATATTTGGTTCAATTAATTCAGGATGAAATAAAAATCTAAATTTAACTTCTTCCTCATCACCTATTTTTAATATTTGATCATTTTTTAATATAATTAATGCAGATTGTCTAATAGTTCCACAATGAATTACTGGTATATATTTTTTACTAATAGTAGTAGAATGATTAAATATTTTAATAATTGCAGTAAATTCATAACAAATTTTATTTATTGCTTCTTGTGTTGTAATAACCATTCCTTTTTTAATATTATCTTTTCCAAATTCTATTTTTTTATCTTTAATACGGAAAGCAATACATCCGCGTTGTCCATTATTTAATTGATCAATAGGATTAGCATCATTATCATGAATAGACCAAATATTAATAGGTATAAATGTTTTATCAACAGGACCTAACATCATACTACCTTTAGTAATATTTTTTCTTGCAATACCACTAACAACTAAACCAATTCCTTGAGGAGTAAATTTCTCTTCTATATAAAATATTGGAATATTAAATTCACTATTTGTTTCCCATGTTGTGCGTGTTTCTAAATTATCTAATAAATGTTTTAATGGTTCAATATAATATCCTGTTTTATTAGAAATTGATATCATTGGTATAATATTACTATTTGTTCTCATTTGATAACAACAATCTTCTATATCATTATATATACTTTGTTCTTTTTCTCTTAATTCTTTAGAATCTAAATTAATATTATCTAAATTATTAAAATCAATTACTTTTTTATTAAATTTTTTTAATATTCTTTTTAGAGATACAACAGTATCATTATAAATATTAATGGGTGCAATATCAACACGAGTAATAATTATTATAAATGGAATTTTCATATATAATAATATTCCTAAATGTTCTCTCATCATTTTCATTTTATTTAAATCATCACGATTTGCTGATACAATTAATATTCCATAATCTGGAAAATATCCAGTTATTCCATATAATGTTGTTTTTAGATATTTTTCATGTCCGCATAAATCTACTAATATTATTTTATTATTTTTTATTTCTAAATTTCTTACTGATATATCTGATGTTTTTCCACTTTCTATTTCATGTTTATGTCTTGCAATTTTCTCTCTTGCTTTTCCTTTTCCATCATCAAATTCTCCTGTAGTTAATACTCCAATTAATGAACTCTTACCACTATCTACTGACCCTGCTATTACCATACATATTTCTCTCTTTTTAGTTATTGTATTCGGTTGATAATCCATTATATCCTCTTATTTTTTTTTATGTATAATTTGTTTATTTAATTAAAATCAATTTTTTCAAAAAATTGATTTTAATTAAATAGAAGAATATTATTATAATAAATTTAAAGGATATTTAATAATAATAAGTAAATGGAAATAGATAGAAAAGAACAAACAAAAATTAGAGAATTAATAAAAATAAATTATGAAGGAAAAATATATGAAACAATAGAAATAGATTCAATAAAACAAGAAATATTAAAAACTATAAATAGTAATGGACATGAAAAACATATAATTTTTATAAATCAATATATTCATACAAAAAAAGATAATAAATCATATTTTAATACTAAAAGAAAAAATAAAATAGTAAATAAAGATAATAATTTATTAAATAATCAAATTGATATAATTTGTCAAGATAATAAAGAAGATGAAATAATTAATAAAGAAGATGATGATGAAAGTATAAATACAGAGGAATTAGAACAATTAGAAATGGAATTATTTAATAAATTAAACAATAATAAAAAACAAATAAAATATAAATATGAATATCCAATAGAGAAAGTATATAATATAAGAAAAAGATTTGATGAAAAATTTGGACCATTTGGAACACAATGGATACATGAGAAACAAGTAGATGATAAATATGATGATATAATAAATAAAAGATCAATACAATATGATAAATTACGAGCAATAAAATTACCAGAACAAAGATCACCAGAATGGTTTGAGATGAGAAATTCAAAAATAACAGCAAGTGATGGAGGAACTGTATTAGGTGATAATAAATATGAACCACAATATACATTTTTATTAAAAAAAACATTGGGTGATAGATTTAAAACTAATATAGATTGTTATCATGGTAAAAAGTATGAAGAAATAGCAACAATGATTTATCAATATAGAATGAATGTAACAGTAGAAGAATTTGGATTATTAGGACATCCAACATATAGTTTTTTAGGTGCAAGTCCAGATGGTATATGTAATCAATATAAATATGATAAAATACATAAATCTAAATTTGTTGGTAGAATGTTAGAAATTAAGTGTCCATTAAGAAGAGAAATTAAAAAAACTGGACCAATTAAAGATAATATATGTCCAATTTATTATTGGGTTCAAGTTCAATTACAATTAGAATGTTGTGAATTAGATGAATGTGATTTCTGGCAATGTAAAATTAGAGAATATCAATCAAGAGAAGAATTTATTAATGATACTGATCCTGATGAACCATTTAGATCTTTACAATTTGGATTTGAAAAAGGTTGTATTATTCAAATCCTTCCTAAACAAAAATTTAATAATTTTGTTAATGAATTTATGTACTCCTCTAAATCTAAAAATACTTCAACTAGTATTTATAGTAGTGAATATTTAGATAATTATAATGATTTTATATATGAAGAGGCTAAATGTATTTATCCTCCAAAAATAGAAATGACCCCTGCTGAAATAGATATATGGATTGCTAAAACAATAAATGATATACAAAATAAACATGAATATAAAGATTATGTATTTGATAAAATATTATATTGGAGATTAGAGAATTCAATGAATGTAGTTATTGAAAGAGATAGACAATGGTTTAATGATAGTCTTCCTAAATTTAAAGAAATTTGGAATTATGTAACTATTTTAAGACAAAACATGGAATTGGCAAAATTATTAAAAAATTATATTTCAACCAGAAAAATTAAATACAATAAAGATATTATGGAAGTTGTTAAAAAATTATGTGAAAATCCTACTGATTCTAATTATATCAATTTTATTGAAAATGAAATTAAAAATTCTGATATTGTTATCCCTATTGAATCTGTTATTGAAAAAAAAACTCATATGACTAATAATTATATTAATAATAAAAAAATTAAAAAAGAACCTGTTGCTGATACTTATTTATTTATTGATGATTAATATTAAAATATTTTTTATTTTACTCTTTTTTAAACAAAATGCAATTAATTGCATTTTGTTTAAAAAATTGAAAAACAATAATAAAATAAATTTTTATTAAAAATTTATTTTATTATTATTTTACTCTTTTTTAAATAATCTGTTTTAATAAAACAGATTATTTAAAAAATTGAAAAACAAAAATAAAACTACAATAATTTAAATAAAAAAAATGACAGATATTAACGATTTTTTGAGTGTATATAATAAGATAGCAGAATATGTACCAAAGGAATTAATGGATACATTTAATGATAAGTATAATAAATTATTAACAGAAGCATTAATACAAGATAGAAATAGGATATTTAATATATTAGAGAAACATTATCCAAATATCAATAAGTTTAAAAAAATAGTTTATGAGGAGATAGATGGTAAAACTGAAATAGATAATGATATAAATAATAATGAAATAGTATTAGATCAGTTTGAATACAATAGTATTAAATATTACAAAGATGATTATGGAATATATAATGAACAAACAGAATTAATAGGAATAATAAATAATAACAAATATATATTTTTCAATGAAATAACTGATATAGACGATATTACAAAATTAAATAAAATAAATTATTTAGATAAACAATATTATATATATGATGGTAAATTATTTGATGAAAATAAGAGAATAGAAGGTTTTATATTAAATGATGATGATAATAAATACATATATATAAATAATATTGGTATAAAAATTTAAATATAAAAATAATATTAATTTATAATATAATGATATGACAGAACCGATAGATTCTGATATAACTATTCATAAGAATGATAATAGATGTTCTCCTGCTTTAAATTTTGAGAACGGTTCTTGTATTCCATTAGAATATTTAATATTAATAGTTGAAGCATACAATAATAAATATCCAAATGATATAATAAAATTAAGTAATACTATTGAAACATTAAATAGACAAAAATATAAAAAATATTTATTAAAACAACTTAGTAAAAAATTAAAAAAACAATGTGATAGCCAACAATGTTGGTTAGAACAAAGTTTTATAAATAATATAAATAAGGAAATGAGAAGAAGAATACAGAATAATGTATTTAGACCAGATGGACCAAATGGTAAATTTACATGGTTAAATACATTAAATATAGATGCTGTTATGAAACAATATGAAGATAAATATCCTGAATTTATATTTTTAGGAGCAGTTCCAATAGATTTTGATAATTTAGATGGATTAAAATTTAGTTCATATGATTTTTATGATTTAGAATTTAATAAAAATAAACATAAAATTGGTATAATTTTTAATTTAGATAGACATGACCAACCTGGATCACATTGGAATGCATTATATGCTGATTTAAAAAAAGGACAAGTTTATTTTTATGATAGTTACGGAATTAATCCTACACATGAAGTTAGAAAATTAATGAGATCTATTGCTAAATATATTAAATCTAATAATATTAATCCAGTTGCTGATTATAATAAAATTAGACATCAGTATGGAAATTCTGAATGTGGTGTTTATAGTATTAATTTTATTGAAAGATTATTAAATGGTGATTCTTTTGAAAAAATATGTAAAGATAAAACACCTGATGATGTTATTAATAATTATCGTAAAATTTATTTTGGTAATACTAATTTTTAATATTAAATTTTTTTAATATCAAAAATATTTAAGTTATTTTTACATATAATTTATATGGTTCTTCTGATTCTAATTTATATAAATTATCTTCTTCATATTTATCATCTCTTTTTAATTTTATGTAAAATTCCTTTAATACTGGTAATGGTGGATTGAATTTTTTTATTGTTGGACTTATTTCCTCTATATTTCTATTTAAATCTATCTCACAAAATGGTTGTTTATCTTCTATATTTTCTATAAATAAATAAAATTTACCCTTCTCTTTATTACTAAATTCATATCCTATTAATTCAAATGTATTTATATTAGTTATTGGTTCTTTTAATTCTACTAATATATCATTATAATATTCTTTATCTGCATATTCTTCTGATTTTATTATTAATTCTATATTATTTTTTTTTACTTCTTTTTCTTCTTTTTCTTCTATATTTTTAATTTCAATTGGTGGTTCTAAGATTTCAGTTACAGTTATCATTTTGTTTTTATTATTATTATTTAATATTAATTCAGATTCATTTAATAAATCTAAATGATTTTCATGATTTTCTACTGTATTTATTTCATTATGCATTTGCTCAGATGTATTAGATTTATATAAATTTATAGATTCGTTTTTTTTTGAATTATATATATTATAATTTGGATTAGTAGATTCATTTAAAAATTCTTCTAAATCATTAGAACTTATTATACAATTATTTATTTTATCTATGATTTTATCTAATTGTGTTGGTTCTAATGTTTGTAAAAATTGAACATTAAATGTTGGAAAATCTACTTGACTCCGTAATAATTGTTTTTTTATTTTTTCTATATAATTCTCTAAATCTTTAATATCCATATTGTTATATAAATATATATCGTTGTCTGATTGCCCCACCACCCCTCCTCTTCTAAAATTTAAATTATTACCAGACATCATTTCTTGCATTTTTTGATACATTAACATTTGATTTACATCCATACTATTATTCATATTTATATTCATATTTGGTGAATTCATTGGATTAAACTTTGTATTGTTTTTATTTAAACTACTATCTATTTGATTTCTCTCTGTTAATAATTTATTTAAATTTGACTTTAACTCATTATCTGACATTGCCCCTGCATTATTAAAACCTTCCATTGTATTATTTTGATTCATGTAATTATTATTATTCATTGGATTCATTTTATTATTCATCTGTTTTTGCATCATCTGTTGTTGCATCATTTGTTGTTGCATTAATTGTTGCATCATTTGATTCATCATTGGATTATTATTACCCATCATTGGATTATTATTACCCATCATTGGATTATTTCCCATCATTGGATTATTATTACCCATCATTGGATTGTTATTACCCATCATTGGATTGTTATTACCCATCATTGGATTATTATTACCCATCATTGGATTATTATTACCCATCATTGGAT
>Ga0172363_10001788_pt1 | contig 17313 bp, 11 predicted proteins | sample LakKivs2_kivu2a2_FD_114541 | JGI IMG/M metagenome (GOLD analysis project Ga0172363, IMG submission 114541) | Sediment microbial communities from Lake Kivu, Rwanda - Sediment s2_kivu2a2 | ecosystem: Environmental > Aquatic > Freshwater > Lake > Sediment | place: Rwanda: Western Province, Lake... | reverse complement strand
ATACTTATGAGTTTCATTTTTTTAATAAAATAAATATATATATTTATTTTATTAAAAAAAAAGTAAATAATAAGTATATTTTTGATATAAAATATACTTATGAGTTTCATTTTTTTAATAAAAAAAAAGTAAATAATAAGTATAATATGAAATTAATTAATTTGAATAAAACCATTATCATAAATTAGTTCCAATTTATCAAATTTGTTAGATAAAACAACAGATTGATTTTCAAAATTAATAGTAATAGAACCATTATTTTTCATAAGAATTAATTTAAAATATAAATATTTTTTATTAATATTAGATTGATCTAATTTAATCATAATATTAGATTGGCTTTTAGTTTCAATAAAAATCAATGACCTCCATAAGAAGACAATATTAGAATTATTATCAGTTAAAACAATTTGTGGTTCTAAACTTAGATAATTAGAAAGAAATACATCATTAGTTTTTAAACTATTTTTATTAATAATAGTATTTGTAAATATAATTTCTTCATTATCAGTATCAATTGTTAATATTTTTTTAGTTTTTTTATTATTAATAATTAAATTACTATTTATGATAACATCATTTTCAATATTTAGAATATAATTATTACAATTATTATAACCTAATTTTAAATCTTTAGTTATTTCTAAATTATTAGATTTAATATAATTTGATCTAATAGTATTATTATAAATATGATTAATAAATCCATTATCCCAACGACAATCTTTACTACCTAAATCATATTTTAAATCTTCTGATGGTAACATATTTTTATCCCATTTTAAATTAGAACCAATTATTTTATAAATTGATTCAATATTAGTAATTCCATAAACAGTTAAATCTCCCATAATTATAGAATCTCCTCTACTAATAAGACTACCAGTATTAATATTTTCCCCAACATTTATATTTTTTTTAATACCAACACCTCCATTAATAGTCATACTACCTGTTAATGGATCATCTGATTTTAAATTTGATAATATTTGTAATGTATTAAATGATTTATCCATTTATTATTATTTTTATATAATAAATTTATTTAATGATTTTAATTTTAATAAATAAAATGGTTAAATAAATAAATATTAATTAATTATATAATGGCAGGAGGTTTAATCCAACTGGTTGCAATTGGGGAACAAGATCTATTTTTAATAAGTGATCCTCAAATTAGTTTTTTTAAATTAGTATATAAGAGACATACAAATTTTTCAATAGAAACTATTGAAAATAATTTTTATATATGTGAAGGATTTGGAAAACAAGCGAGAGCAAATATTGAAAGAATTGGAGATTTAATTTCAAATATTACATTATATGCTAAATTAGGTTCATTAAATCCTGAATTTAATAAACAATTTAGAGATAATCAATCTATACAACATAAACCACCTAAACAAAAAATTGGGAAAAATGGAAATATAGTATATACTTCATGTTATTGTTCTAAATGTATTTATGATGAAGAAAGAGATAAACAAATATATGGATATGTAAATTCATTAGGACATGCATTAATTAAATCAGTATGGATAGAAATAGGTGGTCAGAGAATTGATAAACAATATGGTGAATGGTTAGAAATATGGTCAGAATTATCTTTACCAGAAGGTAAAAAAAATGGTTATTATCAGATGATTGGTAAAGTTGATCCATCAGCATTTAAATCAACAACATTTGCATCTGATATGGAATTATATATACCATTAAATTTTTGGTTTTGTAGAAATATAGGATTAGCATTACCAATATTAACATTATATTATCATGATGTAGAATTAATAATTGATTTTAGAAAATTTGAAGAATTATGGGTTACATCTAAATCTAATGTTTCATCACCATCTAAACCTTATTTTAAAGCATATTTATTAATTGATTATGTGTATTTAGATGCAACTGAAAGAAGATTATTTTATCAAGAAAGTCAAATATATTTAATTGAACAATTACAATTTACTGGAGATTGTCCAGCAGTTGGTTCGCAAGTAAATGTTGATTTTATGTTTAATCATCCAGTTAAAGAATTAATTTGGGTATTACAGCGTAATGATGTAACAGGTCCTCCTTTAGGTAATTATCCAAATAGTAATTATCCAATTGGTAATGATTGGTTTAATTATACAACATTTGCAGATAGAGTTAATTGTTCTTATATAAATGATACATTTGAATTAGGAGTTATTCAATTTAATGGAACAGATAGATTTAAATCTCGTCAAGCATCATATTTTAGATTATTACAACCTTATTATTATCATACAAGAGTTCCTACTGATAATTTAATTTATGTTTATTCATTTGCTCTTAAACCAGAATTAGTTATACCTACTGGAACTATGAATTTTAGTCGTGTTATTAATTCTCGTTTATCTCTTAAAATGTTCCAAAATAGATTTTATAATGATTATATTATTAAAGTATTTGCTACAAATTTTAATATTCTTGTTATTACAAATGGTTTAGGTGGTTTATTATTTGTTAATTAAATTTTATAAAATAATAAAATTTAATTTATTTTCATGATATTGTTATTATACTATTTTTATTGAAAATAGTATAATGTTTATAATAAAAATGAAACTAAAAATAAATAAATAAATATTTAATTACATAATAATAAATGGAGTTAATTCTACAACCAAGTAATTATAAACTAATTGATATAACAAAAATAAATGAATTACCTAAAGAATATCCAACTGAATTTTGTGATTTTTGTCTTAAACATAAGTTGAATCCACCAAATATAAATACTAAAACAGGTATTGCATTATCTGTTATGTTAAAATATAAATATTTTTATTGGAATAGAGATACATGTGATAAATTTGTAGAAAAATTTAATATAATAACTAAAGATAGTATTCAGTTATTCAATAAACATAATCAATGGGGAATACAAACAAATAGTGGAAAAGAAAAAGGGAAATTATATATAATTTATCCATATTGTTTATCTAACAAATATAAAATGAGAAAAAATTTTAAATTTAATGGATCAGAAGAAGAAAAAAATATTGAAATTGATAAAATTAAATCTACTATTAAAGCAGATTATATTGATATCCCAAATATTTTATGGCAATTGGGACATAAAAATCCAAATTCAATTGATAATTCAAATAATAATTTAATATTACAACCACCAATACAAAGTAAATATAGAGATGATTATATATTTATTGATACTTTAACAAAAATTCCTACTCCAATTAAATTAAATAATATGATTAAAAATAAAGAAATAAAATTTACATCAGAACAAATTATAGAATATAAAAAAATATTTGACAAATTATTTACATCTATTTAAACATATTTTATAATATTCATCATTTAACTCAATTCCAATACATCTTCTATTAGTATTTTTACATGCTAATGCTGTTGTTCCACTACCTAAAAATGGATCAACTATAAGAGATTCTTTTTTACTAAATAATTTTATTAAATGTTCTATTAAAGTTATTGGTTTTACAGTTATATGATTATTATCATTACCTTTTTCACTTTTAGATGGTTTTGATATTAAAAAATTCTTATCATAACTTTCATTATATTCTTCAGTTGTAATTATATTAGCAGGAGTTCTATCATTATCTATTCCAACTGTTTGTGAAAAATCTAATAAACCAGTCTTAAATTGCAATTCATTTTGTATAAAAGTTAATTTTCCTATTGGTTTCATTGCTACACAAATAGGTTCAAAACAAGATCTAATTTGTGGTGTTTTATAATCTTTATATTCATCTATTAATTTTTTTTTTTCTTCTTCTGTAAGATTCATTTTTTCTATGATATGTGATATTGACATACCTTTTGGCATACTTTGTGTATAAGTCCAATTTATCATGTCTCTTATTTCAAATCCTGCAATTTCACAACTCATTGCAATAGCATGATATAATCTTGGAGATGAAAATGATAAGAAATATGCACCAGGTTTCATTTTTTTAAATAATAAAATAGATAATTCTAAATAAAAATCATATAAATTTTTAACTTGTGCTTTATCAAATTTCATACCTTTTGGTAAATGTGTAATATGGCTATTTTTAATATCATTATTTATATTATTTGCACACCATTTATTATCAAGTTTATTTATAAAATAAGGTGGATCAGTTATTACACAATCAATACTATTATCTTCTAATTTATTTAATTCAATTAAACAATCATTATTTATTATGGTTATATTATCTTTTATATATATTTTTTTAGTTTCATGTTTAATATTTTGTTCTAAAATATAATTATTTTTATTAGTATTGATTTTATTATTTATTATCTCTATTAATTCTGCTTTATTTTTAAATTTATATTTAGTAATTTCAAGTTCTTTACATTTTTGTAAAAGTTCTGACTTTGATAATTTATTTAAGTCCATTTTTCTAATATTATAACTTATATTATTTTATGTTTATTTCAATTTTTTAAATAATTATTAAAATTATTTAAAAAAGAGTAAAATCAAACTTTTTAAAAGTTTGATTTTTCAATTTTTTAAATAATTATTAAAATTATTTAAAAAAGAGTAAAATCAAACTTTTTAAAAGTTTGATTTTAAAAAAGAGTAAAATATAAAATGATAGTTTTGTATTTTTCAATTTTTTAAATAATTATTAATCTAAAGATTAATAATTATTTAAAAAAGAGTAAAATGTTTTATTTAAAAATATATAATTTAATAAATTAATTATTCATAATATCTTGATCATTACGAGTTTGTATTCCAATAACATATCCTTTATCCATTTTATAATCTTTACTTATAAAATATTCTTTTAATTCATTTTTGGAAGGACAATTATTATCATTGTATGCATTCTTATACCATTCTTTGAACGCTGCATAAATTGTTATTAAAGACATAATATCTGCCTTTTTACCAGTAATAATATAATTATCTTCAATAAATTCAAGATATTTATCACTGTTCTTTTTATATTTCTTAGTTTCTGCTAAAACTTTACTTGGTTCTATTAAACCTTCATTTTTATAAATTGGATAATATTTTTTTAATAAATACCATAAAAATACTCCTTTCCATTGTTCAAATTTATCTAATATATCATAATCTTTTGGAAATTGATTTTTCTTTAATTCTTCTCCATTATATAATCCATTATCATCTACATCTACAAATTCACTTTCCCATGGAGTTACTCGCAATCTACGCCATGTTCCACCATCATTTGATGGTATATTTGGTAATTTATTACATGTTAATAATAACTTAAATTGTGGTTTAAATTTAATTGGTTCTTTAAATAATGGTCTTGCATATATTGTATCTCCACCTGTTAATTCTTTCATATATCCTACATATATTTTATCATCTCCTTCTGGTTCTTGTATTACTACAAATCTTTTCCCCTTTAATTCTGCTACTTCTGGTGTTGCTCCACTTGATGCTCCTTTCTTTTTTGTTAATACCGTACTCGGTAATATTCCACAATATTCTCCAAATGCTGTTTGGAATAATTCTACGCATGTACTCTTACCATTTGAATTCCTTGTTATTAAAAAATCTTCCATTACATATCTCTGATTTTTATCTAATTCATATCCATAATATTTATCTGTTCTATCTTCTTTTATTTTAAATTTATATAAATTATCAGTTTCTGTTCCTTTATATTTTTTTTCTATTGTTGGTATATCACTTATTTTACCATAAATAATTAATAAATAATATTCCTCTAATCCTGTTGTTATTTTCTTTTTTTTGTATTTTAATCCTAAAGAGTTTATTAAATATATTATATTATTAGTTAGTTTTTTTGAACCTATACCAATTATATATTTTGCTTTATTTTTTAAATCTTTTGGAATATAATTCTTTAACCATGAATTTCTATAATGTTCCATATTAATTGAATTTGCATCAACTAAACCTGCTAATATCTTAAATCTATATTCACTATTAGTTAATAAATATTCATTTGGTATATATCTTTTATTATAATTCTCTATATTATATTTTTTTAATATATCATCTAATTCATGAACACAATTATAACAAATTTTATTTATATTATAACCAAATGTATAACCGTCAATATTTGGTGTCTCATTGTTAAATTCTATTTTATTTTTATATAAATAATAATTTGTAAATTCTTCAATATTATTATAATAATCATCAACTCTAAGTTGAATTATTTTACCTTGTTTAGATTTTAAAGATAATACATGATTACCATTTACATAAAATTCTTTCATATGATGTGGTTTAATTTTATATAATTTATCTACACCTCTAAATAATTGTTTTACTGTTCTTGGTGTAGAATCATCACCCATTAATAAATCACCTACTTTTATATTTTCTACTTTCTCAAATTTACCATCATATTTTAATATTTTTGTTCCTTTTGAATGACACCCTATACCTGTCCATAATATAAATTTTTGTTGTTTTGTATATCCATCTAAATAACTCGCTAATAATGTTAATACATATTTTCTCATATCATCCTCTAATTGTATTTTTCTAAAGAAATCTTCTATTTCTTTTATTAATGGTTCATTCATATTATATTCTTTATAATCATATCCAACTGTATATGTTATATAATCATCTGGTGTTCCCGCTCTGAAACTATCTGTATCTAAATCATATACTCCATTATCAAATCCTATTAAATTTCTATAACTGTCTAATTTCTCCTCAAATTCTGAATCATAGAATAAATGTGATGCTTCTTCCATTACTCTTGATTTAAATGGACTTTTCTTTAAATTTACTATTATTTTTGCTACATTACTTGCTTTATTTATTAAATTATCTTTTTCTATTCCTGCTGATACTGAACATTTTGAAAAATATAATCCTGCTAAAACTGCAAATTCTTTTGTTAAATTTTCAGACATATTTAATTTTAATGTATATCCTTTTTCAACTTCTACCCATCTATGTTTCTGAAATTCATACCATGTATCATTTTTTAATGATGTACATTTATAATCATGTTTATATATTTCATAAACTACTTTTGCAACATCATATTCTGTTCCACTTTCCGCTTCCTCTAATATATCACTTATATTCTCTCTTATTAAATTTTCATATCCTTCTAAATCATCTTCTCTTGCCCATTTATGTAGTGAAGCAATTCTAAAAACTCCTTTACCTTGTTCTTTTAATTTAGTTGGTTCTACAGCACTATTCCACATTTTAATACAATCATTTGGATTATATTTATTAGGACATTTTTTAGAAAATTCTTTAAATGCATCTAATAATGTTGGACTTGTATTATATAATGCATAACATACATCTCTCCAAGATACATATTCAGTTGCTCTTTTAACTGATAATAATTTAACTAATTTTTTAGCAGTTTCTATATCTGTTATATTTGATTTTAGTTTATTATATTTATTATTTAATTGTTTATTTTTATTATATTCTTTTTTAACTCCTTCTTCTAATTCAATTTCAGTCTGTTGTTCATTTTCATATATTTCATCTTCATAATTTCCTTCATGTTCTATTAATTTATTTTCTAATTTAATAGCATCATCTATTTTTGGTTTATTTAAACCATATTTTGTTTTTATTTTGTCAATTTCCTTATTATATGAATCCATGTTTAATTTACTGTGAAATTTTATTATATCTGTTTCATTATATTTTCTATTACTTAACATTAATGGTAATGATTTTTTATCATATAATTTTATATTTTCTTCTTCTAAATCATATTTATATACATGCGTTAATTTATATAATTGTCCATCCTTCTTTTTAGAACCATACATACACCATCCATTATTTTTTACTATTGTATGATCAATTATATCATCTACTGAATTTATACAATTTAGTTTTTTTATTAAATTATCATTTCTTAATTCTTCTCTTAATTTATCTATTACTAAATATCTCATTTCATAATTTAATGCTATTCTTGGATACATTATATGAAACCCATCTTTATATTCACCTTCTTTTTTCTCTGTTGGACCTTCTTTTTCTGTTACAAATCCTATTAAACTATTCTTTGTCACTGAAAAATAATTTTTTATTATTTTATTTACTTTTGTAACTATATATTTTATATCATCTACTGTATATATTCTATCTTTTCTATTTTTATATTTAAAATCTAAATCTATTACTAATGGTCCTACTACTTTCGGTCTTTCTATTATATATAATTCCACTTTTGTATATACATTACTATATAACTCTATAAATGTACTATAATCATCATCTGTTATATTATATCTACCCCACGGTGGTCCAAATGAAGTATGTGTTATTATTTCTTCTTTTGTTTCATGTTCTTTTAAATAATTAAGTAATTCAGATAATAATTTCTCAGCGTTATTTGTAGAGTCTTTATTACTTTCTGTTTTACTCATATATTTTTGTTATTGTTATAATTTCTAAATATATTAAATTTTTTATATTAAATTTAATATAATTTTCAATTTTTTTAAAAAAAAGTAAAAATGATAATGTATTTTTTAAACACACTATTTTTTTTTAATATTTAAAAAATATAACACTTATCAATATTAAAAAACAAGTATATAATAGATATAAATAATATAAAAAAAATTGATAAATAAATAAGATAAGAGAATAAAATAATATAATAATAATATATACATGTTTTTTTGTCCAAATTGTAATAATACATTTGATATAACAAAAGATATAACATCAGTAAAACAGACAGGAGGAAAAGAAGAATTAGTATCAGATTCATTTTCAACAACAACTACAACCACAACTACAGTTGATAATAAAAATGAAGTTGATGTAATAATTAATAAAATATTAAAAAAAGAAGAACTTGAAAATGATTTAATTGAAAGTTTAGATATAAATAATATAGTTAAAAATATAGCATATAAAAAATTAAATATAAAAGATAAAGAATTAGTATTTAATACAATTCAAGATTTATTACCAAAAGAAAAAAAGAAATTAAATGAATTAAAATTTGATACAACATTAACAGATAATAAAGCATATTTTATGTGTAATAATTGTGGATTTATTAAAAATATAGAACCAAAAACATTAATTTTTAGTCGTCGTTCTGATTCTATGACTCAAAATTTTGGAACAAAAGGTTATAAACATCTATTAAATAGTAATATTGTTCCAAGAACTAAAAAATATATTTGTCCTAAACAAGATTGTATATCACATAAAGATTTAGATAAAAAAGAAGCAATATTCTTTAGAACAAATAATACATATAATGTTAAATATATATGTCGTGCTTGTGAAACGATATTTTAATAAATATAAAATTTTATATTTATTAAATATTTAAAAATTCACTAACTTTCCATTCTTCAATATGTCCATTTGGTAATGGACGAATTATAATTATTGGTATTGTTTTATTTTTTAATTCTAATTCCGCTATCTGTTTCATTGTCAATCCTTCTATATTTTTTATTAATGGTTTTGCTCCTAATGCTAATTGTTTAGTTCTATTACCAATTAATGTAACTCTTTCATATTTAGTTATATATGGTTTAGTTAATCGTTTTTCTTTTGCTACAACTTCTATTTTTTTTGTTGTTTGTTCTTCTTCTATATCACTATCATAATTTTCATCATCACTTTCTCCCTCTACAAATTTATACATACATCTATTATTATCTTGTTCATCATCTTCCTCTTTTTCTTCTTTTTCTTCTTTATCTTCTTTCTCTTCTTTTTCTTCTTCATTTTCTATATTTTCTTTATCCTCTTGTTCATCTTCTTGTTCATCTTCTTGTTCATCTTCTTGTTCATCTTCTTGTTCATCTTCTTGTTCATCTTCTTGTTCATTATCATCTTCTTGTTCATTATCATCTTGTTCATTATCATCTTCTTGTTCATTATCATCTTCTTGATTATCATCATCTTGATCTCCACCAGATAATGTACTACTTAAATCATCATCGGTATCATTTTCATCATCAATATCTTTTGAATTCTTAGTATTCTTAGTATTCTTAGGATGTTTCATTTATTAATGATTATTTATATTATTTTATATATTTTTATATATTTTCATTTTTTTTATAAACAAATTATTTTTTTGGTGATTTTTTTTTATAAATAGTTTTAGATTTATATATTGTTTTATTACCTCCTTCAGTTTTAGGTGTATAATTAGGTTTTTTAACAAATCTTTTAGATTGTTTAGATTTAAAATATGTATCAATTATTGTTTTAACTTTTTCAATAGTCAATTCTTTTTCATTATTTTCTCCTAATGAAACATTATATGATTTTTTAGTTTTTTTATCTTCTACTTTTATATATTTTCCATAAGGTCCTTCTAAAATAGTATAAGTTTTAGAATCATCTTTTAATACATTTAGTGGTGCTTTTTTATCAATTAATTCTTTTACTTTTTCTAAATCAATATCATCTTCATTGGTAATATCACCTAAAGATGCTTTAACAGTATTCCAAGATACATATAATCCAAATTTACCTTTATTTAATAAAATATCTTTATCTTTATATTTTCCTAAAACTTTAGGATATTCAAATAACTTTAATGCATCTTCTAATGTTATTGTTTCTAATGTTAATGGTTCTTTTATTGGAGCATATGCAAATTTAGTTTTAGTAATATTCTTTTTAACAACTGCTGAATATCTACTAATAGTAGCAATAATATCTGAACCAGTTTTAGGATCTTTACCTAAAATTCTCGTATATTTATCAGCAATAACAGGTTTAGTTTTATATAAACTAACTACTAAAGGATGAAAATCATCATAAAATGTTTTTAATACATTAACCCAATTCATATTACCAGATGCAATTTCATCTAAACTTGTTTCCATTGTTGCAGTAAATTCATAATCCATTATTTTTGGAAAATTACTTTGTAAAAAATCTGTAACTATTAATCCTAAACTTGATGGAACAAATTTATTTTGTTCATTTCCAATTATTATTTTACCTTCTTCTTCAGTTATATTATTTGTATCATATTTTATTGTAATTATATTTTTTTCTATTCCTGTTATATCTTGTATTTTTACATATCCTCTATCTTGTATTTTTTGTATTATACTTGCATATGTTGCTGGTCTTCCTATATTTAATCTTTCTGGATCTAATTGATTTACTAATGAAATCTGATTATATCTAACTGGTGGTTTTAAATATTCTTGTTTCCCTTCTATTTTCTCTAATTTTAATTCTTCTCCTACTTTAGGAATATTTATATCTTTATTTATATTATCATTTGATTCATTCTCATCTTCTACTACATTTATCATATTATATACTCTTAAATAACCTAAAAATACAATTGTTTCAATTTCTGTTGTAAAATAATATTCTTCTACTTTATTTATTTCTATTTGAATTGTTGTTATATTATATTCTGCGGGTTGCATTTGAGATGCTACAGTTCGTTTCCATATTAAATTATATAATCGTTTTTCATTTATTCCAATTTTTCCATTTTTATCATCTAAATTTTCAACAAATACATCAGTTGGTCTAACTGCTTCATGGGCTTCTTGTGTATTTTGAGATTTAGATTTATAATTAACTAATCTATAATATTTAGTACCATAAGTTTTAGTAACATATTTTTTAATATTTTGTAAGGCTTCTTCTGATAAATTTACTGAATCAGTTCTCATATATGTTATATAACCTTCTTCATATAATATCTGTGCGGATCTCATTGTTACACTTACTTGCATCCCTAATTTTCTACCCGCTTCTTGTTGTAATGTTGATGTTGTAAATGGTGGTGCTGGTGACCTTACACTTTTCTTATCAAATATGTTTTTAACTATAAATTTTGAATTTACACATTTTTTTAAAAAATTTCTACTATTTTCTATTGTATCTATTTTTGCTATATTTCCTTTTAATATACCATTATTATCTTTATTTTCTAATTTATATAATGTTGATATTAAACTTTTATTATCTTTTATAAAATATCCCTTAAATTTAAAAAATGATATATCCCCTTTTGATAAAAATTCTTTTATTTCATTTTCCCTTTCTATTATTAATTTTACTACTACTGATTGAACTCTACCTGCTGATAATTTATTTGGTCCTATACTTTTCATTAATAATGGTGATATTTCATATCCTACTATTCTATCTAATATTCGTCGTGTCTTTTGTGCATCTACTAAATTATCATCTATATTTTTTGTTGATTTAACTGCTTCTAATATTTCCTTTTCTGTTATTGAACCAAATACTATTCGTTTTGGATTTTTTAAATCTAATATATATGCAATACTCCATGCTATCATTTCACCTTCTCTATCTTTATCTGTTGCTAATAATATATCTGATGATACTTTATAACATGTTTTTATTTTTTCAATTACATTTTCCTTTCCTTCTAATACTTTATAATTTGGTTTAAAATCATTTTCTATTTCTATTGACATTTTTTTTGGATCTAAATCTATAATATGTCCAACTGATGCTATTACTGTATAATTATTTCCTAATATTTTTTGTAATTTATCTATCTTTCCTGGTGATTCTACAATTACTAATATTTTTCCCATTTCTATTATTTATATAATACTTCTATCTTTTAAATATTTTGATCAATTTTTTAAATAAAAATTATTATAAATAATTTTTATTTAAAAAAAAAGTAAAATAATAATAAAATCAATTTTTAATAAAAATTAATTTTATTAAAATTAATAAAATTAATTTTTAATAAAAATTAATTTGATTATTGTTTTTCAATTTTTTAAATAAAAATTTATTTCAATAGATTTTTATTTATCATAATCTCTAATTTAATTCCATAATCTTCTAATTATATTCTATAAAATGTGGTGTTATTTTACCATTCTCTAATTTACAATACATTTCTTCTCTATATTTGTGTTTCCTATTTTTAAGATACAAATTTGCTGTAATATCACATGTATGTGTAACACTATATGTAGTTTCATCATTATCTTTCCAATAATATTCATCTGTGCAATAATATATTATTCCATTCTCTATATAACATACACATATATTTCCATCTGAACTTGCATAAAATATGTGTTTGCGATTTTCATTGTTCTCATTATATTCTGTTATTACATATGTATTCATGTCATTTAATATTATTTGTTTCCCATTTTCATCTTTATAGCAACTATCCTCAATCACCATTATTACTAATAGTTGATTGTTGATTATTATTAATTAACCTGTTCAATTATTTTTTTTATCAATTTTTTAATAATATTATATATTTATAATATTATTAATTTATACTGTCATTGGTTTAGACATTTCTTTGTCTTTCATTACTTTGTTATTGAATTTATATTCAATTGTCTTTTCTTCAGTTCCTTTTCCAATTGTTACAGTCATTGGATTTGTTAGTTGTTTTCTTTCACCAACATAGTTATATTGTTTGTTTCTGCTTCCACGAGTGCATTCTACAATACTGAATTTAATTTTTCCTTCTGTGCTTTGGTTGTTCTTTTCTCTCATTTTAAGAATAGATGTTAGGGCTTTGTTCGCTGCTTGTTTGGGTTTTGTTCCTGAGAAACGTCCATGAGCTCCAGTTCCATCGGCTACTACTTTGAAATAACGAGTTCTGCTTCCTTCTGAAACTTCATCTTTTGATTCCTCTTTCTTTGATTCACGTTTTGATACTGATTTCTTTAGTGCTGGTTTTGCTGATTTAGTTCCTTTTGATGCTGATTTTACTGGTTTCTTACTTTCTTTCTTGCTTGATGATGATTTAGTCGCTGATTTCTTTGTTGCTGATTTAGTTCCAGTTGATGATGCTGATTTAGTAGTTCTTTTAGTTGCTGATTGTTTTCCTCCACGTTGTTTCTTAGTTTGTTCTGGTTGAGTTGATTGTGCTGGTTGTTCTGATTGTGCTGGTTGTGCTGGTTGGGCTGGTTGAGTTGGTTGGACTGGTTGGGCTGGTTGGGTTGGTTGGGTTGATTGAACTGGTTGGGCTGGTTGTTGAACTGGTTCAGATTTTTTAACTGATTTCTTCTTATCTACTACTGGTTCTGATTTTTGAACTACTGGAGTTGGTGCTGGTGTTGGTGCTGAAGTTTGTTCAACTTTCGCTGATGCTGATTTAGTTTCTTGAGATACTTTTTTATTCGCCATTTTATATATACTATATCCTTATAGTTTTTTTTTTAAAAAGAAACACACATAATTATATTTTCCTATATATTTTTAATGATAATACTTATTATTTAATAAATTAAACATATAAAAAAATAAGACCATAATGGTCTTAAAATAATTAAAAATATTTAAAATAATAATAAAAAGAAATACAAATAAATAAAAAAAACGCAATCAAAGTAATAAATAAAAAATAACAGAAAATAAATAAAAAATAATATTATAATATAATGACGGATAATATAATTATAGAATATAAAATTTATAATTTACAAAAAGATTATAATAAATATTCTGATATATTATACAATTATCAGAGTCATATTGAACGGTGTTATAAAAATTATATAATTACAATAACTGAAAGAAACACATATTTAAAAATAATAAATGATTTAATAAAAGAAATGAATACAACATATAATTTTTATATATTAGAAACATACAATGAAACAGAATCAGATACAACAAGTAATAATTCATTTAAGAATGGATTAAAAGAGATATTATCAAATAAAAATATAAATAACATAGAAATATTAAATAATTTAATAAATATAAATAATCTATTAAATAAATCAATAACAAAATCAACATTTAAACAACCATATGATAATATAAAAACAGATATATTAAATAAATTAGCAAGTAAAATAGGATTTTATAATATACATAATGGATTGATATTATTGATAGGTGATCAATATGAAAATATATTTGATGACAATATTAGAAATTTAATAAATATTTATAATAAATTATATGTACCATTAAATTATTCATATGATGATAATATAACTAATAATAAATTATATTTTAAAAAAATAGTAATAAATAATGATATTTTATTTGATAATTGTGCAGAATTATATATATTATTTAACGATAAATATATAAAATTAAGTGGATATTTCAATTATGATACATTAAATATATATATTAGAACATCACAAATATGTAATAATTTGTTATATAAAAAGAAAAAAAACATAGAAAATTTATTAACAAAATCAAATATTGATGAAAAATTTTTAAAATCATATATTCGTAATTCAAATTTATCTGAATTTATCGTTCTATCTGAAGAAGAATATATTAAACAAATTAATATGGATTATGAAATGTTTATTAGATTACGAAAATTATCATTTATGAATTTAATGAAAGAATTTATAAAAGAAGACAAAGACAACAATATAAATATAAATCATATGTATAAAATAATAAAATTATTATTATTAGGAAATGAAGATACAATAAATATAGCGGGGTTATTATATGGAATATCAAAAGAGAAGAAAATGAGTCAAGATAATCCAATATCAGAGATAATATATAAAAATTTAAATTATTTATCACAAATAAAATTAAAAACAAGTTCAATAAATATAAAATCAGAATTAGAGAAAATAAAAACAATATCAAATGAAGATATTGATTTAAAAAAACAAATAATATTATCAAAAAATATGCCAAATTATGTTAAAAAATCATGTCTTGAAAAAATAGAAGAAATGAAAACATCAAATAATGAATATTATAAACAATTATTATATGTTAAAACATTATTAAATTTCCCATTTCCATCAATTGATGACGATACATTTTTTATAGATATTGGAAAAGATCAATTAAAGAGTAAGGAATTTTTAGAATCAGTTGTAAATAAATTAAATAATAAAGTATATGGTCATAATGAATGTAAAGAAACAATAAAAGAGGAAATAGCAAAATGGATATCTAATCCGAGTAGTTCAGGAAATGCATTAGGATTAGTAGGACCACCAGGAGTAGGAAAAACATTAATTGCAAAAGCATTAGGAAAAGCATTAGATATACCATTTGTTCAAATAACATTAGGAGGACAAAATGATGGTGAATTATTACATGGACATGGATATACCTATAGTGGATCACAACCAGGAATGATAATTAAAAAAATGGTAGAAGCAGGATCAGCAAGATGTATAATATATTTTGATGAATTAGACAAAGCATGTAAAAAACATGATAATAATGAAATTTATAATATATTAATACATATGATAGATCCAAATACAAATAAAGAATTTACAGATAGATTTTTTCAAGAGATAAAATTCCCATTAAATAAAGTATTATTCATATTTTCATATAATGATTCAAAATTAGTTGATAATATTTTAATGGATAGAATAAAAGAATTAGAAGTAAAACCATTTAAATTACAAGATAAAATAATAATATTTAAAGAATATTTATTAAAAGAAATGAGTGATTTAGTAAATTTTGAATATGAATCAATACAATTTACAGATGAAGATATAGAATTTATAATAGATCAATATACATATGAACCAGGAGTAAGAGAATTAAAAAGAAAAATAGAAAAAATATTTTTAAAATTAAATGTTGATAAAATATACAAAATTAATTTATTTGAAAATATTACAAATTTTAATAAACAAAATCCATTAATTATGACACGACAAATTATTGAAGACTTTTTAGGAAAACATAATTCTAATATTCAATATATTCATACTAGTCATCAAGTTGGTGTAGTAAATGGTTTATATGCAACTGATTTAGGTAAAGGAGGAGTATTACCAATACAAATATATAATAATTATACAGGAAGTGATGATAAATTTACATTAAAATTAACAGGAAGTCAAAAACGTGTTATGAGAGAATCAGTTGTATCAGCATTTACATGTGCATTAAATATATTAAATGAAGAAATTAGAAATAAATTTATAGAAAATAATCCATATGGATTCCATATTCATACACCAAGTGGTGCAATACCAAAAGATGGACCATCAGCAGGTTCTGCATTTGCAACTGCATTTGTTTCAAGAATATTAGATAAAAAAATTAAAAATAATGTTGCAATGACTGGTGAAATTGAATTAACTGGTAAAGTTAGTAAAATTGGTGGATTACAATATAAATTAACTGGAGCAAAAAAAGCAGGTGTTAAATTAGTATTAGTTTCTAAAGAAAATTATGATGATATTGAAAAAATTAAAAGTGAATATAAAGATTTATTTACTGATGGTTTTGAAGTTAAATTAGTTGATAATATTATTGATATTTTAGAAAATTCTCTTATTGATTTTGATTTATCTGTTGTTAAATCTTTTTCATCTTAAATTATTCTATTTTTATAAATAAAATAATTTATT